>ERZ791907.59-NODE-59-length-136442-cov-17.683921_pt1 | contig 136442 bp, 101 predicted proteins | sample MGYA00510145_ERZ791907 | MGnify/ENA primary metagenome ERZ791907 (study PRJEB30046, sample SAMN00792089) | human gut metagenome | study: EMG produced TPA metagenomics assembly of the A metagenome-wide association study of gut microbiota in type 2... | reverse complement strand
TGCGGGCTCATGCTGCAAAGGATGGTATCCGTGTTTTTGTTTTGTTGTCATACTTCTTTGAGAATCTGCAGAATCCGTTCCCACGTCCCTGGGCTCCGGGACATGGGGGAGAGAAATCGGAAGCCTGTATACAGGGATTCATGGCTTCCTGTCTGTCAAAGCTGCATTCCGGCCGGAATATTCGCGATATACATGGCAGACGGGAATAGAATCCTTCCATGGAGTTTCCTGATTTCCTTCTCCATACATTTATATTGCATAAGCACCCCTTTTTTACAACCTCCCTTGAAAATTTTGCTTTGAAATTAAGATAGCGACATCATGATTCTGTCATTTCCAGTAACAGAATGGCGATGGGACGGAAAGGGAAACACGTAACGTTAGGCTCCTTCCTGGGGAAGGAGCTGGGCGGAGCCCTGAGGATAGGGCTGAGAAATTTTTTAAAAATTTTTTTCTCCAGGGGGTCTAAAAATCGAACCTTCTGTGATATTAATAATAGAGGGATGAAAAGACCTCATGAGATGATGTATCCGATTTCTAAACTGCCATCCTCCACATCCGCGGTAAGGAGAAGGGCAGGGGAATGAAGAAACATCAGGAAATTCCATCTTTTCAATCCTCCCTCCTTCTACAATCGGCCGATGATAGACAGAAGAAAATGCAGTACCAAAAAACAGAAGACAGAAAAGCAATAAGGAAGAGCGCTCGCAGGACTTTCCTCTCTCTGACGACATGTTCCGAGCAGCACCCATGTATGTGGGAGGGCCAAGGCGCGGACGCCTGATTCATTGGTTGAACTTACCTGGAGACTCCCCTGATAGGCTTTTCTGTTTTTTGCGTGGTGAATTGGAGTTAAGCTGAATAACCGTATCATGCTAAAGGGACTGTGAAAGAAATGATGTTATTTCTTTTACAGCCCCTTTAGTATGATAAAGAAAGTTTTTATCAAAATTTTCATTCTCTCTTTTCATATTTTCAAATCTCCCGTTATTTATATAGTAGAGGGGCACGAAAAGCCCGCGGTTCTACCGGATATCACTCCATATGTTTCCAAGTGCGCATAAGAAATGATTCTATGGAGTGATGGAAAGCAGAAAATGGTACCGCTTTTCTCCCTCACCTGACTCGGCCGAGCGGGTAAATCAAAAAACAGCAGAGAAATCCAGGACTTCAGACATCTATCGCGGCAGAAATGACGGGAGACTCATGCCTGGCGCGCGCCGTCGTACCTCGTACAGCAGTGGCCGTAGACCATGCAGACACCGAACTCATTGGGCATAGGGGATGGGAAGGCACCGGGTTTCTTTGTGATGTAAAGGAAACTTTATCGGAGGGTGCAGCGCTGCAGTACATGCTGTAACGTTAGGGAGTTGTGAAAAATGTTCAACCATTTCTTCACAGCTCCCTTTATGCTGCTGAGGCTTAGCTTAAGTATCGTGTTCAAAGATAACGTCATTATGATATTCAAGAAAATTTTTTTGAGGCAGGCAGTGCTGTGGTTTTATAATTTCTCGTCCTTCCGATTCTACAATCCATGATTTCGTGACCGAATCAAGTTTTTTATGTTTTTTCAGTTTTGATGAGACCATGATTTTCATATTGTCACTGCGTATGGAAATAAGACCGGTTTGGAAAGCTTCCTTAAATAAGGCATTCATGCACAGCCCATTCTGTGGTGATATTTTTTCTTCTTCATTCTGGCAGGCATTAACCGGCTTGATATGGCAGACGCTTATAAGTTCAGGTATTGCAATTCCAGTCATGCAGCACTTAACGTCATAGGAGGCTAAGACGGCATGATTGAAAAAAGCCTGTCTATTTTTCTCTAAGTTTAGAGTTTCCAGATGTCGATGATTATAGGAATTAGAGGGGGCACAGAAGGATGGAGGAGTAGTAAACAAAGAATCACTATGTTTTTCTTTTAGGTGGTTAAGTGCTGCTTCTGCAGAGGAAATCAATTTTTCATAATGATTAAAAAATTCATGCCATATTAAATCATCCATTCTGCTGCCATTAGAAAGGCCATGAACGCCTCTCTTTTGCAGTGTCTGGTCAAATCTTGCCAGGTTTCCCATTTTCATGCTGACAGAACTGGGGGTACGGCCCAAAATTTTGGCAATCTGCAATATTTGAGGATTGTTTTTCGCGAGCTGACCGTAAGGAATTTGAAGATAATAATATAAAGCAATGATTGTTTCTTCTCTGGTCCATCTGTTATTCTCTGCCATCATAATCACTCCTTTACTATTATCACTATAAGGCGGATGAATTAATTTAGCAATTATTTTTTAGAGAGACATAGGCTGTCATGTACGCCTGCTATAATATTAAACAGGGAGCTCTTATTTAAAATCGGGTTATGAAATGCCCTATTTATGGTATTATTATATATAAGCATAAGTCTGAAATATTAATCATGTCATATGAATGGAGAGTTTGATGGATAAAACTTTTACTTTTAAGCTGGGAGAACTGTTTTGCGGACCAGGCGGGATTGCTTATGGTGCACTTCATGCGCAGAGCAGTGATGGAAAGCTGAAAATCAGTCATGCCTGGGCTAACGATTTTGATCGGGACACCTGTGATACCTACATTAAGAATATCTGTCCCGATACTCCGGAATCGGTATACTGCATGGATGTACGAAAGCTGGATATAAAATCATTAGGAAACATTGATGCTTTTGCCTATGGTTTTCCCTGCAATTCATTTTCAAACGTAGGTGAGCACAAAGGGTTGGCAAACGAAAAATTCGGGCAGCTGTACTGGTACGGTATTGAAGTTTTAAGAACCTATAAGCCGAAATGGTTTATAGCAGAGAATGTCAGTGGTATCAGAAGTGCAGGTTCTGGTGATTTTAAAATTATTTTAAATGATATGCGTGAATCTGGATATAAATTGACAGTTAATCTGTATAAGGCAGAGCAGTACGGCATCCCCCAGACCCGCCACAGGGTGATTATTGTGGGAATACGGAATGATCTGGATGTAGATTTTCACGTTCCGGACCCGGCAGTCTATGCGGATATTGATATTTCAGCTCAAAAGGCGCTGTCTGATATTCCTGCTGATGCTCCTAATAATGAAGTCAGGAAAATTGCGGATAAAGTGCAGCGCAGACTGTCTTATATCAGGCCTGGTGAAAATGTCTGGCAGGCTGAGGAATCCGGGCGTCTGCCGGATGAACTGAAGATTCATACCAAAACCAGAATCAGCCAGATTTACAGAAAACTGGATCCGGACAAGCCGGCATATACGGTAACGGCTGCCGGTGGCGGCGGCACTTTTATGTATCATTGGACGGACCGAGAGCTGACAAACCGTGAAAGAGCAAGAATCCAGACATTCCCTGATACCTATGAATTTGTGGGCAAATATTCATCGGTCAGGAAACAGATTGGAATGGCAGTGCCCTGCCGGTTATCGCAGATTGTGATTACTGCTGTTTTGAATAGTTTTGCCGGAATTGATTATCCTTGGATTGAACCGAATTTGAAAGAATAATAATTACTGTGAGGGATTGATTATGCTGAATTACTGGTGGGTAACAAGACCTAAAAGAAGGCTGGACAGTATACCGGAAGTTTTAGCGGCTTTTGCAGATATTTCTTTAAACCAGGAGTGGCAGGGCCAGCGCGGAACGCAGCTGAAATATGAGGAAGCCCTAGAAAAGGCAGGATTAAAAAGAGTCGGAATCCGCCGAGACCAGAGTGGGTCAGGGGCACGTACATACCAGGCCTGGCTGGAATCCTTAGGACTTATTTTCCATCAGCATCAAACTAGGCAGATTAAACTGACATTGGCAGGAGAGGCCATTATGAATGGTGATTCTCCTGTGGATGTACTTAAATGGCAGGTTCTGAAATACCAGTTTCCTTCTTCATTTTCATTAAGCCGTGGAGTTCAGGTCAATCCACGGTTCAGGATTCATCCCTTTGTATTCCTGCTGCGTCTTTTAAGTGACAGCAGAATCGAATATTTGACACAGGAAGAAATTGCTAAAATTGTCATTGAGGAAGCAGATAGGGAAACGGATAAATGTTATGAGTATATTGTAAAGCGGATCATTGATTTCAGAACTTATGGCGACAGCTGCCTGGCATCTGATTTTTTTGAGGAGTATAAACCGTCAAAAGGCAGAATAAACAGCGACCATCCTTATCAATATCTTACAGATATAGCCAATACTTTTATTAACTGGATAGAATACACGCAGCTTGCCAAGCGGAATGAAAAGAAGCAGCTGGTGATTTTGGATGATAAAAGAAACGAGGTCAATGATGTCTTATCAATGAAGATACCCTTTATTGACCGTCCTGATGAACATGAATTTTTCCAAAGAAAATATGGACTTGATCCCAAACACCATAAGGATACCAGAAATCTTGAAAAGACCAAGACCATTACGGAAAAAATCATAGCAGAAATGAAAATCAAGCAGTCCTATATCAGGATTGCCATGAAAAAGCCCATCATAGGTATTACGCCCGGGTTGATTCAGGAAATATCTGATAATACAGGAATTATGGATTCACTGGTAGAAGATATTATCCAAAAGAACTATCCCCATGGCTCTATTGGTGCCTTTATGGCGTCCTATTTTGAAATGGCCTTTAAGGGAACGGAAGAGGCTGTGGATTTTGAAAAGGCAACAACCGAACTGTTTCAGGAAGTTTTTGGCTATAAAGCTATTCATCTGGGACAGACCGGAAGCAAGTCTGCTCCGGATATCCTGCTGATTTCTGATTCAGAAGGTTACCAGTCCATTATCGACAATAAAGCATACAGCAAGTACAGCATTACCGGCGACCATCACAACAGGATGGTACATAATTATCTGGCGAAGATAGGAACGTACAGTTCCTGTAGCTACCCTATAGGCTACTTTTCTTATATTGCCGGCGGTTTTGCCAAGACTATTGATAAGCAGATTCAGGATGAGGTACGGGAATCTGGTGTTCATGGATCCGGCATCACGGTTTCTAATTTCATCAAGATGGTAGAAAATCAGACAACCGGTAAAATGGTGTACAGCCATGCTGAACTTCGCAGGATTTTCGGTGTTGACCGGCAGATAAGATTATCTGATATCAGCGGCAGTATTTCTTCTTATACACATGGTGAATCAGAAAACGCTCTCAGGCGTGCTGCTGATAACCCGCTTAAATATGGAGATAAATAATGGACGACATGACTCCTGCGCAGAGACATCGCAATATGCAGCATATCCGGTCCAAGGATACGCAGATTGAGGTTATTCTGCGCAGGGCTTTGTGGCACGCAGGAATCAGATATAGGAAAAATTACGATGCTTTGCCAGGAAAGCCGGATATTGCTATAACAAAATACAGGATTGCTATCTTCTGTGATGGTGAATTTTTCCATGGTAGAAACTGGAATGTTCTTCAGGAAAAATTAAAAAGCAGTCATAACAGTCCCTACTGGACAAAGAAAATCAGCCGGAATATTCATCGGGATATGGAAGTCACCCATGAAATCGAAAGCATGGGCTGGACCGTCATTCGATTCTGGGGAAAAGAGATTAAGAAACATCCTGAAGAATGTGTGAAAGAAGTGCAGGACGTAATATCTGAGAAAAATAATAATAGAATATAGTATTTGACTTGTTGGGAAGTTTTTATGTTCTCATTCGTAGAATCTGTAAATATCAGCTTTTTTATAATATAAGAACCGGAGGCCGTTATGCTTGACTGCTCTTATGAATACGATGCGCCCCATGCATCGTCACTGGTACAATCTCTTCGCGCTTTTGGATATGACATAAAGACTGCGGCTGCAGACTTAATTGATAACAGTCTCACTGCCGGTGCAGAGAGAATCTGGATAGTTTTTGAGTGGAATGATGGCAGGCCGTGGATTGCTATTGAAGATGACGGCAGCGGGATGTCTGAGCAGGAATTGGTTGAAGCCATGCGGCCCGGCAGCAGGAATCCGGAAGATGAACGGGAAAGCAGTGATTTAGGCCGGTTCGGTCTTGGCCTTAAAACCGCTTCCTTTTCCCAGTGCAGAAAGTTTACTGTGGGTTCCAGAAGAGAGGATGGAAGTCTCAACGAGCGATGCTGGGATTTGGATGTTATTTCCAAAATGAATGACTGGATTCTTTTAAAAAAGGGCTCTGAAACTTCCAGTCAGATCATACAGGAATTTTTCTCTCAAGTGGATCACGGTACGGCAGTGGTTTGGGAAAATCTGGACAGGATTATTCCTGAAGAACATATTGAGGACGAAGATTACCAGCAGGCTTTTATCCGGTATGCAGAAGAAGTGAAGTTCCATGTGGCTGCTGTTTTCTCCGATTTCATGCTAGGTTTTCCAGGAAGACGCAGAGTCCGGATTTTTATCAACGGGAATCAGATAGAACCCTGGGATCCATTTATGACAGGGCAGCATCCCGGTGGTGAACAGCAGCCGAAGGAGGATTTCTTTATCAATGGGCATGAAGTGACCGTATGCCCTTATATCCTGCCTCATAGAAGCAAGCTGTCTGCAGATGACTATGAGAAGTATGCAGGTGAAAAGGGATGGACTGCGCAGCAGGGATTCTACTTGTTCAGAAATCACCGCATGATTGTATCAGGAAACTGGCTCCTTCCAGGAATGCAGAAAAAAGAGCAGTATAAACTAGCCCGAATCCGGATAGATATTGATAATGGTCAGGATAAAGAGTGGAGCATAGACGTAAAGAAATCTATGGCAGTGCCTCCTGTTTCCAAACAGGATGAACTCCATAGGATTGCCATAGCTACACAGCGTTTGTCAGCTCAGGTATTCCGGCACCGTGGTAAGAAAATCACCAGGACCAGCAGGCAGGATAAGACCTATTTCTGGCACCAGCGCATTCGTGATGGAAAGATCGGCTATGAAATTAACAGGAATCATCCCTTTGTGAAAAAACTGTTAAACTCGGAAATGAAGCCGGAAATACAGCAGCTTTTGCGGATGCTGGAAGAGACAATACCGGTACCCGCTATTATTTCTGATTATTCTGAAAATGCGGACCAGATGCTGACACCCTTTGAAGGTACAGCCATTGCGGATTTGCAGAAGGCCATGGAGGCTGTATACGAGACTGTGACTGCCGGAGGCATGACGCAGGATGAGGCAATCGCTTACATCGCTTCTACGGAACCATTTATGTATAAACCTGATATGGTGGAACTGTTTAAAGAAGAAAAGGAGAATTCCCATGAACAGTCTGTATGATGCTTTATACAGCGCTCTCATCGATATGGCGCAGACCACAGATAAGCCGGATGCTAAACTTTTGGAAGACCAGCTGCATAAGTTGAAAGATGTCTTTTGTAATTTGCCTTCATATGCTGGGCAGGCAGTGGATGATGAAAAGCTTCTCCGCGATGTTCTTGAAGCAGTTGCCACCTATGGGGGAATCACTACATCCCTAAAGGATGAACGGGACCATGAGCCATGGCTCTCCAGTGAACGGGCAGACATATCTTGGGATTATTGGAAGCGGTATACCATTTATTTAAAAAAACAGGAAAAATTTCCTCCTGCCGTTATCAGCAGTATTGATAAATCGACGGATACTATTCTTGGCTTGATGGAAAGTCCAAGACGTCAGGGGGATTGGGACCGGAGGGGCATGGTTGTCGGCAATATTCAGTCAGGTAAAACAAGCAATTACGTCGGCCTTATCTCTAAGGCGGTGGATGCCGGATATAAGGTGATTATCGTTCTTGCCGGTTTGAATAATGATTTAAGGAGCCAGACCCAGAAACGTATAGATAAAGGATTCTTAGGAAGGGATACATCCAAGTCCAGAAATCATGATCGAAGAACAACTATTTTTGGCGCTGGACGGCTTTCGCCTTTTAAACTCCAACCAGTAACGGCAGTAACAAGCAGTGAGGCAAATGGTGATTACAGGAAGTCTGTACATTCTACGGTGACTATCACTCCCGGCGGGGATCCGGTTATTGCTGTAGTTAAGAAAAATGTGACTCCACTTAAAAATCTGCTTGACTGGTTTACTCATATCGATCCATCCGGCAGAATTTCCAATGTTCCACTTCTGCTTATTGATGATGAAGCGGACAATGCATCCATTGACACAAAAGCGGCAAAACGGATGGGAATGAGTGAAGAGGAAATCAAAGAACAGGATCCCAGCAGAGTCAATGGCTGGATACGCAAAATCCTTAACTGCTTCTCCCAGAGTGTATATGTAGGTTATACGGCAACACCCTTTGCTAATATTTTCATTTATCCTGATGATGGCAGCCGGGACGGCAGTGAATATGGAGAGGATTTATATCCACGAAGCTTCATTGTAAATCTTCATGCACCTTCTAATTATATTGGGCCGGAGAAAGTCTTTGGATTGGATGATGACAGGACTTCCGGAACAAAGGAACAGGAACCGCTTCCCTTGATAAGGCTTATCAGTGATTATGAGAAAATCTTCCCAGTGACACATAAGCCTACCTTAAAAATTCATAAAATTCCAGATTCTATGAAACAGGCGATTTATGCATTCATATTATCCTGCTCGGTTCGGGATGCAAGAGGGCAGGAACATAAACATAAGTCTATGCTTATCCATGTTACCCGCTATGTGGATGTGCAGGAACAGCTTGTCAGCATTATTGACTCCCTGATTCGGGATATTAAAGCTGAGCTGGATATGAAAACCGGCCCGCAGTATGAAAAACTGATTCGCAGCCTTAAGATGCTGTGGGACACAGATTTTGTAGAGACAACGCGCAGAGTGAAAGACGCCATTGATGATAGTGAGATTATTCCCCTGACTTGGGATGAGATTGAGCCATTATTATTTTCAAGTGCTTCCAAGATTGAAGTCAAAGCTGTAAATGGAAGGGCAGCAGACGGTGGGCTTGATTACGATAGTCATAGCAAAGGAATGAGTGTTATTGCGGTGGGCGGGGATAAGCTGTCCCGCGGGCTGACACTGGAAGGCCTTTCTGTGAGCTACTATACCCGCACGTCCAAAATGTATGATACCCTGCTGCAGATGGGCAGATGGTTTGGATTCAGGAGCGGTTATGCAGATGTGTGCCGCTTATATACAAGCCGTGTGTTAACCAAATGGTACAGGCATATCGCACTTGTGAATAAGGAATTCCGGCAGGAACTGGATGATATGGCCTCCATTGGCGCGTCGCCGGAAAATTATGGGTTAAAGATAAGAACACACCCCGATGGAATGATTGTGACTGCATTGAACAAGATGAGGAATTCCGATACACGGAAAGTAACCTATGCCGGCCATCTCGTGCAGATTACCAAATATTATCGTGAAAGTGATATAAATAAGCGAAATCTTGATTTCTTGAATACATGGGCTGCATCCCTGGGGCAGCCGGGACAGAATGGAAGAGGAGCACCGGGATCCTATATCTGGGAGGATGTTTCTCCTTCCTGCGTTATGAATTTCCTGGAAAATATCAAAGTCCATCCGGAATGTTCCAATGCTTCTTCTTCTATTCTGAATCAATATATACGAAGCCAGAATGCGGAGGGAGAACTGACTAACTGGACAGTGGCACTGATTTCAGTAAAGGATCCAAGCAGTTATGAGCACAGCCTTCGAATTGGCGGACTTCCTGTCAATGTAAGCTGGCGCCGTAATGCCAGTCATGATGATTTTGATGATGAGAATACAGTTTCCATGGTGAATAACAATCTGATTACCCCTATTCATCAGGCTATTGATCTCAATGATTCGCAATATTTGAAAGCACTTTCTGAAACAAAAGAAGAATTCAAGAAGCAGGAGCACGGACCTAAGGCAAAGGAACCGAAGGAACCTTTCGGACCGGTGATTAGAAGAGTCAGAAGCAGTCAAAATGGGCTCCTCTTGATTTATGTATTTAAATCAGGGGAAGTCTCAGAAGCTAAGAAACCGGTTAATATATATCCGGATACCTATGTGGGGTATGCAGTCAGCTTCCCCGAAAGTCCAACGGCAGCGCAGGTGGAGTACAAAGTGGATGAAGTGTATCTTGAAAACAGCGCTAAGGATGAGGGCGAGGATGATGGAACTTATTGATAAATGGCATCGGCTGGAAGAACATGCTGAAAGTCAGGGACTGAAAAGTCTTGTCTACAGCAGACTTCTTTATCGTGCCTATATTGGCAGTATTCGTGGGCTGCGCTGCCTGTACATTGAAATTCCCAAAACGCTGGGGGATTGTTTTGAAAATATGCCCTCCTATGAGGGATTGGCAGTTACGGTGGCTGAAACTTCCTATGAACAGGATGGATGCACCAGCCTGATTCTGACTTCCGGTTCTATAGAGCAGAACGATGAATTTGCTGTGATTGCTGAAGATATTTTAGCGTCATTAACAGGAATTGAGGAATCAGAGGCCTATGTACGCTCTATTTCTCAAAAGATAAATGACTGGGCAGCTTTTTTCAAGAGAAGAAAGACGAATGTCCTGAGCCGCAGTGAAGTGATTGGATTGTTTGGTGAACTGCTGTTTATTCGGGATCAGTTTGAAGCAGGAGTGCAGGATGCCGATGTATGGTGGAATGGTCCTCGAAAAGCGACACAGGATTTTCAAACAAAAAAATTGGCAGTTGAAATCAAGACGACAGCGGCCAATGAAATTGAGGAAGTACATATTTCCGGTATCGGACAGCTGAGCCTGGACGATGAATATACCGGTGGAAATCTGTATCTGATTGTTTACCGGCTTGTAGTGGATGATCTGCATGGGATATCCCTGCCGGAATTAATCAGACAGATTGTTGAAAGAATACCTGAGAAACGGCGGCCCCTGTTTTGTGCCAAATTGGAATGCATCGGTTTCTTTGAGGAACAGTCGGATAAATACAAGGAGAAATATTCATCTGCAGAATGCAGGGTGTACCATGTGAAGGATGGATTCCCCAGATTAACCAGGGATGTTGTTCCGGCGGCCATACTTAAAGCTGAATATATACTGAACCTCAATGCCTGCGAAGCATATAGGACGGATTTCAATTCTGTTATTGATTCTTTAAAAGGATAATGTTATGGAACGGACTAAAGAACTTGAAAGGTTTTACCAGAATCTGAGCCAGGAGATTATTAATAAAGCTGCTATTGAAGAAGAAGGGCAGTATAGAGAATCTATTTTCACGCAGATTTATATAGATTATCTATGCGAGTGGGACGAACTGGTAGATGGCAATTTAAGCTACTATGAAGGCCGCGGGGTAAAAATTAATGGATTCAGTCTGTCAGAAGATGAAACTTCTATAGTGCTGTTTGTTTCTCTTTACAAGAACAGTCCCGGTATATTCAGCGTACCGCCTTCGGAAGCAGTCACCATGCTGAACCGAGTAAAACAGTTCTACCTCAAAGCAAGGAAAGGGCTCTATACAGAAATTGAAGAAGCCCTGGAGGGGTATGACATTGCTAAAACTATCTATGATTTAAGAGATAAAATCACCTCAGTGAAGCTCCTTTTATTTACCAATGGCACCATAAGGGCTACAGTGCTGCCTGTGGTTGTCAGCGATGGCGTCAGCTTCGTTTCTGCTGTCTGGGATTTAGAGAGAATTTACAGAATCAGTACATCCGGCAATGCACGGGAAAAGATTGATTTCAGTTTGAAAGAGATTGCCGGTAAAAATCTGGACTGCATAAAAGTGGATATTCCAGATACCTATCGGACGGCCCCAAATGGTGAACAGAGTCACAGCGGGGGATATACTTCTTATTTGACCGTATTTCCCGGTGATGTGCTTTATAAAATTTATGAAAAGTATAATTCACGGCTGCTTGAGAAAAATGTTCGTGCTTTTCTTCAGGTCAGGGGAAATGTTAATAAGGGAATCAGAGACACTATCCTGCAGATTCCGGAGATGTTTTTGGCGTATAACAACGGTATATCTGCTACAGCTGAAAGTGTGTCCGTCACCAATGTTCATGGCAGTATCTGTACAATCACTGCATTGAAAGACTTCCAGATTGTGAATGGCGGGCAGACAACGGCTTCCATTTTCAATGCCTGCCTGAAAAATAAAACGCCGCTCAGCAAAATTTATGTGCAGGCTAAAATTACTGTGGTAAAAGATCAGAATGAAATGGAAAAAGTGGTCCCGCAGATTTCAAAATGTGCCAATACCCAGAATAAAGTGCAGCTGGCGGATTTTTCCGCCAATGATGGGTATCATCAGGCTATTGAAAAACTTTCAAGAACCGTATGGGCTCCGGCTAAAACAGGCGGGGAACAGCAGACTAAGTGGTTCTATGAACGGGCGCGCGGGCAGTATAATGACACTAGGGCTCGGGAAAAGAATAAGAAATATTTCGACTCCATTTATCCAAAGACCCAGTATTTTGATAAGCTGGAACTGGCCCGTTATGAAAATGTGTGGGACATGCTTCCTTATATTGCAAGTAAAGGAGGCCAGACCAGCTTTAGAGAATTTACTGTCCGCCTGCAGAAGAAGATGACAAGGTTTATACCTGGACAGACTTACTATCAGGAACTTATTGCTAAAGCAATTCTTTATCGGGAAACTAAGGCCATTATCCGAAAGATGAGGCTGAAAGGTTATTGGGCGAATGTTGCCGATTACACCTTTGCTTATTTAAGCTTTAAATCCTCACAGCGGATTGATCTTGCGAAAATCTGGAAAAATCAGGGTATATCTGATTCTCTCAAGAGAAATATAGAAATGACGGCAGACGCAGTACACAGATATATTATTGAGTCAGCTAATGGGCAGAATGTGACCCAGTGGTGTAAGAAAGAAGCCTGCTGGACCGGCCTTAAACAGCTCGAAATTAATGGCTCGAAAATCGCAGAAAGTGACTTGACAAGTTCCCCCGGTACCATTACCAAGACGTTTACTGCGGCTGGAGGAACCAAACGTATTGCTGAAGCCTCTTCGGAAGAAGACAGACTAATAGCGGATATCCAGCGTGTGGACGGCAAAATCTGGAATGATATTGCCAGCTGGGGAAAAGAAAGCGGCGAACTCCCGGCATTCCAGTGCAGCATTGCCCAGACCCTCAGCAGATTTAGTTCCTGGCATAAAAAACCATCCTGGCGGCAGGCCCGGCAGGGAATTAAAATGCTTAATACAGCCAATAAATACGGATTTTCACTTGATTCCCAAATCAAGGTACTCATAGGGAAGTATGAAGATGTAATCAAAGGATAGCAGTTTCAATCCAGCGGCGCATAGTCTTCTGCAAAATCTTTATATGCCCTTTCTCTGGCCCCATTTTCCGTTTTCTCAATCATCTCCGGCTCAGTCTGCAGTACGTGAAGCAGGATATCCTTCACAGCCTCTGCCTGGCCGGAAGAGACGGACCATTGGTCTTTGGCCCAGGTTTCCTCAAAGTGGGACCATACATAGATACGGCGGTAATAGGCCACATTGTATGTGTATGTGTGAAGCCGTCTCAGGATTTCATTCTGCACGCTGTTTCTGTCCATTTTTTCTTCTCCCTGCATGGTACAAACATTTGATTTGTTTTCAATATTATACTACAAAAATGTATTAACCATCAACAGGAATATTTACTTTGGAGTGACGTGATGGATACTTTTATCAAGCAGCTCTTTCAGACGCTGAGAGACAATGATTCTCATATTTCAGAATCCGCCCTGGCCCGTAAGCTGGGGATTCTCCAATACTCACTCAATCGTTCCATTTCCAGCGGCAGTGTGAAGCTCTCCGTCTTTCTCAGGGCTCTGAGTCTCATGGGCTATACCCTGGAAATCAAAAAAGAGGGGAAAACCGTAGTCTCCATCCGGCCAGAGGACTATTCAACTAAGGATGATTCATGAGCTGTGGAATATCATATGATTTATCTATGTACTGTCTGCGGTGATTTCAAAGGCGGATTTACTGTCGGAGAAGTGCCTGTCTGAAACATCGTTTTTTATCAAGGTGGTGCTTTATGGGGCGTGGCAAATTATCAGGCTGTCCATTTCATTTAAACACAAGCTGGACGAATGACATGAGCATATCTTATTCTGAGCTGCACCGGTGGGAGCGGGAGAATGAGAGAAAAGAAAGGGCGCGCAGGGGCATATCTTCCTTCGGTGGCAGGAATCCAGGTGTGGAATTGGCACAGCTGCAGAAGGTGAAATTCAGTATGCCTCCTGACTATAGAAAAATAAAGGGTGAGCTGGAGCAGGCGGTGGGCGGCACATGGGTGTTTAGTACGGCCTTTGGTATTGGATTTTTTACAAGGCCTGTAAGTGACAGCGTTGCGATTCAATTTAAAGAGCTGAAAAAGATAATTCCTATCAGCGTGGCTCGCAAGGCACTGGACTGTGATGCCCTTTGCTTTGTGGAGAAGCAAAATTTTCAGAAGGAGAAAGAATGTCTTTTCGCGGAAAGAAAGGACATTTTTCAGCAGGTCAATTTCGTCGACCCCTCCTGCTTTAAGCCGGAACGGCTCCAAATTGGACAGGAGGTTATAAACCAGGATTTGAAGGCTGGTAAGGTGTGCTTTCGTTCTGACTCTTATGTGAAGGTACGATATGGCAGAAAGGAGATTCGCTATTCCTTTCCGGAAGCGTTTGTTACCGGCAAACTGCGTCTCTGGGGTGGGTATCATGGCATAGGATATTCGGAGAAGGGGCAGAGAATGATTCAGCAGAGGAAACAGGAGCTGCAGCGGCTGATTGACCGTTTCAATGAAAAGAAGAATTTCCTGGACAGAAAGGGGAAATGAATAAAAAGGACGGGCCATGATGGTCCGCTCTTTTTATTTCAAATTATTTAAAATCTTTTCCCTCACTGTCAATTCCTGTCATGGTCTCTGCGTATAATAGAGACAGCAAAGCATCTTCTGGTTTCATCAGCTGCAGGAAAGGAGAATATCATGGACGGATACGGAATGGATATTTCTATGCTTCGGGGGCCGGTGGTGAAGGTGGTGCTTGTGTCTTCCCCTATTGGCGGCCGAAGGCCGAGACTCTACGGGGTGGAAACGGAGCAGCGGCTTTCTCTGTCGGAGAAGGGTGGGGCCTCTCTGACGCGGTATTATGAAATGGAGGAGGATGAGGAGTGGCATACCCGGACAATAAGGGAGAAGCTTCATGCCGATCGGAAGACGGTGCGGGCTATGATGGAGGGGATATTGGAATGTCTGCCGCATCTCCAGTGCGTCCTGGCTGATGATGCAGGGGACTGGGAGCTGATTCTGGAGGATAGTAAGGGAAACCGATGCAGGGCCTATGGAACTCTGGAGGGGGACTGCATGGCGGCGCTTTCTGATGAAATCAGGGAGAAGCTGGGGCGGAAGGATTTGTTCCTTTTCAATGGAATCTATGACCGGGTGGACCGGCTGGAGTTTACTCTTCACCGGACGGAAAAAATCAGGCCCCGCGGCCCTCTGCCGGAGGGGCTTCAGCATGTGATCTGGGATTATCATGAGAAAATGGTGATGGACCGGGCAGCGGAAACGGTGGAGTATGACCGGCAGATTTTTGATGCCTGTGATGTGAAGACCAGGTATCACCTGGAGGAGGCGGTTTCTTCTTTCCTGGATGGCCTGTCTCCCTGGGTATTTTCCATTGTGGAGGGAAATCCAAAGGATGTGTGCGTGGATCCGCTGCGGTCCTGTGAATATACCATCGTTCTTACCATGGAGAAGGGCGGGAAGCGTGAAATCCACGGGTCCTATGATAAGAAGGGCCTTCCGGCGGACTGGCCGGCCTTTGCGGAGAATTTCTACCATTTCCTTTCGTATTACGGTCTGGGTGAAATCTTCAACGCCGCAGCTTACGGGAAGGTTCGCCGCCGGGAGGGAGAGCTCATTTTCTGCGCCGTTTCCTTCGAAGAGGACGGGCAGAAGTACTGGTATATGGCGGACAGCGATGAGTACGAAGCCGGCGATTTCGTGCAGGTTCCGGCGGGCGTGGATAACCACGTGGCCATAGGCCGAGTGGAGTCGGTGGTGTACTGCCAGAAGGAGGAGGCGCCCTATCCGGTGGATCGGGTGAAGCATATTATGGGGACAGCCGCGGAGGCGGCTGAGGGTTGACGGCCCTTCGGGCCGAAGGTTCTTAAGGGGCTTAAGTTTGACGCGGCCTTATGGACACGCCCTGCGGGCGTGAGGGTTCAAAGGGTTCAAAAGGTTCTAAAGTTTGACAGCGGCTTCGCCGCTGAGGGTTGTGGTGGGCGGCTGCGCCGCCAATATGAATAAAACCTTTACAACCGGGCTGTCGCCCGAGGGAAAACAGGCAAACCGCCCTGACGGGCGGGGAAAACAAGCCAACCGCGTCGGGGCGCGAGGAAATGCACCCCTTCTGCCTACGGCACCTCCCCCGGAGGGGGAGGTTTTAGCGGCGCTATGCCTTGAGATGCTTATGGGGGGGAGATGGTTCCCCTCGGGTTGTTGTCCCACTGTGCACATCCTGCATAAGATGTGCAAGTTGGGCGAAATAAGGCGCCTAGCCTGCCCATTAAGGCGCTTTCTTTTTGTCGCCCAACCGAACCGCGGGTGGGAAGGTGGTGACGTAAGGCACCAAAGGGGGAGAGCCACCGGAGGCGGCTCCTTCCCGCCGACCGGTATTTAATAGCATTTGTCTCATAATCGTCAAGTACCGAGATCCTTCGCTGTCGCTCAGGATGACAGGTGGAGGCGGGAAGGGAAGCGGAGAGCAGACTTCCACCTCCGGGGGAAGTACCGCCGCAGGCGGGGATAGGGGTGCATTTCCATCGGGCGAAGCCTGGTTTGCATGTTTTCCATCGCGCCAAGGGCGCGGTTGTGAAGGTTTTATCATAAGAGGCGGCCTTATATGAATTTAATGGCCGCCCACATCCTGCCGCTGCCAGGTGGCCTATAAAACTTCATCGCCGAAGGCGCCACCACAACCCTCAGCGGCTTTGCCGCTGTCAAACCTAAGAACCCTCCGGCCGAAGACCGGTCAATCTTAAGAACCTTTTTCCACGAAAAACATACCAGAAAGGAGACCCTATGGGATTTCGATTTCAAAAACGAATCAAAATACTTCCCGGAGGGACGGTGAACCTGGGGAAGCGGGGCATCAGCACGTCCTTTGGCGTCCGCGGGGCGCGGGTGAATATCGGAAGGAAGGGCGTGCGGTCGACTCTTGGAATCCCGGGCACCGGGATTTCTTATACGAAGTATGAGAGTTATAAAAAGAAGAACCCTGCGGCGGAGAAACCGTATCTCACCGAGTGTCCCAGCTGCGGTCACCATCTGCGGAAGTACTGGGACTGCTGCCCCGCCTGCCACGCTCCGCTTGCTCCTTACTATAAGGAAGAGGCGGCGCCTTCTCCGGACACCGTGGTCTGTCCTCGCTGCGGAGGAACCATCCGCGCGTCCGGTACGGTCAATTTCTGCCCCCTCTGTGGATGCCCGCTGGCAAAGGGACAGCAGGCAGGAGGAAATCCGCCGCTCCCTGCGTCGCCTGGGGAGGAAAGCCATCGGGGATTCTGGGCGTTTCTATTCTTTATTATCGTTTTCGTAGTGATAGCTCTGGCGCTGTAGGAGGTTATGATGAAAATAAAATTCCGGAAAAAAGAAATCCCCTGTCCCAAATGCGGTTCCGTACACACCGTGCCCATTCTATACGGCCTTCTCACAGAAGAGGCTATAAAGGAAGTGGAAAAAGGAAAAGCCGCCATGGGCGGCTGTATGGTATCTAATGACAGTCCAAGGAGGAAGTGCCTGGACTGTGGATATATGTGGAAATAACACGCGCAGCCGCAAAGCAGCTGGGATCGAAGATTGGGATTGGGATCGAGGGGCTGCGCCACATTGTCATTTCGACCGTAGCGAAGTGGAGTGGAGAAATCTCCCTGTTATACTGTGGCTGGTAGCTAGTGGCTGGTGGCTGGGAAAACCATACAACCACCCTGACGGGCGGGGGAAAGGCGGCCCCCTTTGGTGGCTGGCGCCACCACCTTCCCATCGGAGGAAGCGTGTCACTGGATTCTCAGTCGACTGCGTCTCCTTACGAATCCAGTTCCCTTGCCACCCGCTTCGCGGTGGGACTATGGGTACTCAGCGTTGTGCTGCATGATTCGGATGGAAGTGTAGAGCGGTTTATTCTGCCCCTTTCAGGGATCATAACCGTCGAGGGCAATGCAGTCTGAATCATTTATTTGCTATGCGCATAAATGCGTATTATAATAAATACAGGAGCTGGTGATATGAAAACATCTGAGTTGATTAAGATTCTTAAGAGTCACGGATGTGTATTTGTTCGCAGTGGAGGAAATCATGATATGTGGTACAGCCCTATCCACGAATCGTCAATTTCCTATCGGCCGCCATTCGAAGGAGGTCAAGACCGGCACGGCTAAGGCAATCTTGAGACAGGCCGGTATTTCTATGGAGAGGTGAGTCATATGAAGTATATATTTCCTGCCGTTTTTACACCTGCTGAGGAAGGCGGGTATCTTGTAAATTTCCCTGACATTACGGATCATACTTCCTATGCCTGCATGACTGAGGGGGATACGCTGGAGGAGGCGCTGGATATGGCGTCGGATGTGCTGAATCTGACTCTGTGGTCTATGGAGGAGGACGGAGCGCCGGTCCCACGGGCCAGTGCCATGCAGGAAATGAAGGCTCCGGAAGGAGGCTTTGTGAATCTTATCTCTGCCAATACCAAGGCGTATCGGGAGAAATATGATACCAGGGCGGTGAGAAAGAATGTGACCATCCCGCACTGGCTTGATGTGCTTGGGACAAAGAACAAGGTTAATTTTTCAAAGGTCCTTCAGGACGCTTTGATGAAGGAACTCCATGTTCATCGTGCGTAGGGAAATGTAAAAAAGGCAGGAAGTGTCGGAGCACTTCCTGCCTTTTGCATTCATTTATTATAATTTCATTCTGTAGTTTTCAAGCATATGGAAAAAGCCTGCTATATAAACAATATCTTCATTAACGCGATAAATAACAATGTAGTCATGTTTATAAAGGGAGAATTTGCGGTATCCTTTTGCACGAAGGTAACTATCCTCACAAAAGGCGAAGCTGGCAGCATCCTTTTCCAGGGTATTGTAGACGTGGAGAATATCGTCCAGAATATCAGCAGCGGCTTTCGGATTTTTCAATACTTCAGTTACATATGCTATGGCTTTTTCTATCTGCTTCTCTGCCTGCTCAGCAATCAGAAGCTTATAGACCATATTTCTTCCTCAATTCCGCCAGTGCTTCTCTGGCCGGTGCCACCTTGCCTTCTGCTATCTGGGCTTCAGCAGTTTCCAGTTCCCGGTAGAGGCCTTCTTTTCGGCGCATTTCTTCGTATACTTCCATGCTCATAAGCACCATGTCTCCGTAGCCGTTTTTCGTAACAAAAACCGGTTCATGGGAGCTGTGGCAGAGTTCAGACATTTTTCCGGTGTCCTTCAGGTCTTTGATGGGGATAATCTTGGGCATAAAATCACATCCTTTCTATGGAATTATTATACCATAATTGTGGCAGATAAAATGGACACGCCTTTGGCGTGCACAGCGAACATGATTTGCACTATGCGAACTGGATTTGTAAGGGAGCATCAGCGACCTGAAAATCCAGTGAGTCAGTGACAGCAGAGGATGAAGGAGCAAAGCGACGCACAAATCATAGTGAGTCGTTTCCCCTTTAGGGGCGAGGGTTGTTGTAGGGCGCCTCTAAATTATAGAAGGTGCCAGTTTGTATAAAACCATACAACCGCCCTGCGGGCGTCGGAAATGCACCCCTTTTGGTGGCTGGCGCCCTATGGACAAGCTCTCCGGGCTTGAGGGTTGACGGCCCGATGGGCCGAAGGTTCTTAAGGGGCTTAAGTTTGACAGCGGCTATGCCGCTGAGGGTTGTTGTAGGGCGCCTCTAAATTATAGAAGGCGCCAGTTTGTATAAAACCTTTACAACCGCCCTGCGGGCGTCGGAAATGCACCCCTTTTGGTGGCTGGCGCCACCACCTTCCCCCCGGCGGGGGGACTTTATTCTTCGCTATGCGTTAGCTTTATTCTGCTCCTGTGCACATCCTGCATAGGATGTGCAAGTCGGTCAAAGTAGGCCCTTAGCCTGCCCATAAAAGGGCCTTCCTTTCGATTGACCGACCGAACTGCGGGGGAAGTCCGGCGAAGCCGGATAGGGGGAGGCGAGCGCAGCGAGCTAATCAGCAGAATGCTTATTACGCCCTATGGCACAGAAAAGCAAATCCCGTAACGTTCTTGCGTCCCCTTTAGGGGAAGAGGGCCACGAAGTGGCGAAGGGTGTGCAAGCGAACTGGATTCATAGGGGAGCCCCGCGACCCGCGAATCCAGTGAGACGCCATCCAGCGAAGTCGGTGTGGACGGTGGTAAGAATGATTATGATATTCTTATTCTATGTCTTATCGCCCTTCGCTCAAGGGGCCGCCGATTGGCGGTCAGGAAAACGATAGAGTATCAAATCGGTGCTTTACCTTGTACACCCTTTCCCGCTGCGCGGGAATTCCCCTCAAGGGGAAACGAGAAAATAGGTGGCACTGGATATTGTGTCACATATGACACAGACAGCCAATCCCGTAACGTTCTTGCGTCCCCTTTAGGGGAAGAGGGCCACGAAGTGGCGAAGGGATGTACGAGGGTAAGAATGATTATGATACTCGATGTGGACGTGACCGCCGAAAGGCGGCATTATAATACTCATCGCCCGATAGGGCGATACCACAACCCTCGGCCCGAAGGGCCGTCAAACTTAAGAACCCTTGGGCCGAAGGCCCATCCATCTTAAGAACCTTCACGCCGCAGGCGTGTCAATAAGGTAGCGGGGGTATGTTATAATAGGGACAGAAAGAGACATTGCCTGTTTTTACAGGATAGGAGATGAAGTCTTATGCGAAAAGAAAAGGGACAGGATATCATCGAATACGCACTGATGCTGGCCATGGTGGTGGGCATCGGGTTTGGTATTTATTCCTATGGCGGACAGGGGATAGCGAATTCCATTTCTTCTGTTTTCAATCATGCCGGTTCCCTTCTGGACAGTGCATCGCTTCCTGCAGCTTCTTCTCCAGAGGATATCATCAAGCGGCTGGGCGATGGACGATACCAGGGTCTGGCGGATATATTGAAGGAAACGCCGGATAAAGGAAAGGTGACAGATATATCTTGGGATAGCGCGGCAGGCCAGGAACTAGCGCGGAAACTTAATATTCAGATGAAGGACGGGGATGGCTGGTATGCGAGAATTTATTCTGATCGCAGACTTGTAGTCTCCTATTATTCGGCCGACCTTAATGATGGGATGACTATAAGCCAGCGACAGAGCGATTATACAAACCATCCTGATAACTATGATGTGGACAGTACGGGTCATTATAAAACACCGGTAAACATATATGAAGTAATTTATAGTGGTGTTGGCGCAGGAAGATTTTATTATGGAAAGAATGGTGAGGGTGTCCCTGGCCATATAGAACCCAGCCCTGACAGCAACGAAGATCATGTAGAAAAGAGTCCTGACGGCAGCCGCAGTATGACCATTTATCCCGGTGCGAAGCCTATTAAATAGTAGAGGGACCACATTGGTGGTATGAAAAGAGCTGTGAAAAATGTAAATCATTTCTTCGCAGCTCTTTTTGTATGTCTTTATTTTGTGTCAATGGCAGCAGGCAGCCTGCTACATGGTCATCTCGAGGGGAGTTTCATGTCGGCTGCAGGGCCAAGGGGAGTGAGTACTATGGAGACTCTGGGCTGAGAGATTTCCTGCCGCCATGCTCTCGCTGCCATGAGGGAGTGAGATTCCTCCACACCGCTTTGCTTTCGTCGAAGTGAGGGGGGCGGGAGAGCTTTTGGGATGAAATTTTTCTATAGGTGCATAAAGAAAAAGTATGATGCGGACTTATGGTAAAATAAAGATAAATCCATGTACGTGAAATCATTGTGTTTTTGGGAGGGGAGGGAAAAGCCGGTCCTGTCGATTTTTACAATTTCACAGCAGCTGTACTTTTGTTTCTATTTGGGGACTTCCCGGCTTCTTAGGGGCAGGGGAAGGATGATTTTGCAGGAAAGGGAAACAGTATGGACAGGAGAAAGGGACAGAATCTGGTGGAGTATGCCCTCATGCTGGGCCTTGTGGTGGGATTGGGTTTTGGTTTCTATACCGGCGGGGCAGGGGGACAGGCGGGAGAATCCATCCGCTCTGTTTTCAGTCATGCCGACACGCTGCTCTCGGAGGCGGCGGACCGGGGCAGAGCTGCTCCTTTATCGCCGGGAGAGGTGGTCCATAAGCTGCGGGAGGGCCGGTTCAGCAGGCTGTCAAAGGAGCTGATGAAAAAGTGCTACAACCCGTCGAAACCTCTGTGCATTCCTTCCTATAGTGAAGGGGGCCGGAAAATTGCAGAGGACCTTGGCATCCGCATACCCCATGGAGATGCCTGGTTTGTGCATATTTACTATGCCGGCACTTTTGAGGCGACCTATTATTCTGCAGAGGCTAATCATATGACCTACGAGGCGCTGCGGGAAGATTATTTCAAAAGGCCCGACAGATACTACCGGCCCGGATATTCACCGAACGAGCGCTATCCCCATAAGGTGGTCATCACAGATGGCATTTTTTATCCCAAGGAAATCAGTGAACGGCACGAGGATCATTGGGTAGATTTTGGCCGCAGGGAGGGCCGGGTGAGCACTGAAAGGGCCAATAAGGGGGATATCAGCATTTTTTTGTAAATGGGCTTGGGGACAAGCCCTGAAGGGCTTGAGGGTTCTAAAGTTGTGCGCCAGTTCGGCGTGTATAGTATAGTCTGGTGAAAGCCCAGACCCGGCAAAGCCTAGCAAGCAGCCGGTACTTAGTCTTGCATGTGAAGCCGTGAGGCCAGCATGAAGCGTAGACAAAGGAGTGCGAGAGCCGTAATGCGAAAGCGTGAAGCGATTCAGCCTCGATAGAACGACAAGTGGAAGCCGATACTCTAGCTTTAGTCGCAGGCAGTAATGCGCAGGTCGATAAGCGAGAACTGTGCAGGTTCCACCGGGGTCATAGAGCATGGCGAGCGCACGAAGTACTATACATGTACCTGGGAGAGCTGACAAGGGTCCTAAATGGATGACACCCATCCCAATGGTATGGACGCCAAAATACTTTACTGTATGGAGACGTCACAGATGCCCGGTCAGCAGTCGGATTACCTCATAGTAGTGATGAAACCTGTGAAAGCAGGTGGAGTGAAGGGGGTAAAGAATAGTTGCTTTCTGTGTCAGAAACAGAAGATAACACGAGAGGTTACCATAATGCAAAATGAAATGCAGAAAATACGTTACCAGTCGGAGAATTTCGACAAGGTACAAGGCGTCATGCACTATGTCAATGCGGACAGCCTTCGGGAAGCCCATAAGCGGCAGAAGAAGGAGAAAGCAAAAGGCATAGACGGCATTAGTAAGGATGCCTATGGCGAGAACCTTGATGAAAACATCAGCGACCTGCTGGTGAGGATGAAAAGGTTCCAGTATAAGCCAAAGCCCGTACGGCGGGTATACATACCGAAAGGCAATGGAAAGTATCGTCCATTGGGTATACCCAGCTATGAGGACAGGCTGGTACAGAGTGTCATGGCAGACATACTGAATGCTACATACGAGCCAAGGTTTCTGGACTGTTCCTACGGATTCAGACCGGGACGGAGTGCTCACGATGTAGTAAGAGTAGTAGAGAATGCAATAGACAGCGGAGAAATCCACTGGGTGCTGGAGGCAGACATCAAAGGATTCTTTGACCATGTAGACCACAAGCAGCTGATGGAATTTCTGAGGCAGGATATTGATGATTCAGACTATCTCAGATACATCGCCCGATTCCTAAAATCCGGAGTCATGGAGGAAGAGCAAGTCGTATACAACGAAGAAGGAACTCCACAGGGAGGCCTTATATCGCCGGTATTGGCTAATGTTTATCTTCACTATGTACTGGATGACTGGATAGAGAATACCGTCCGACCATTCATGCATGGCAAAATGTGCTATGTGAGATATGCAGATGACTTTCTTATCCTGTTTCAGCTGGAAGATGATGCGCGTCGTGTAATGGGAGTACTACCCAAACGGCTGGGCAGATATGGGCTGGAACTGGCCGCAGATAAGACCAGAATTTTCCCCTTTGACCGAAATGGAGGGAGCAAAGAGAATTTTGATTTCTTAGGGTTCACCTTCTATATAGGTAAAACCAGAGGTGGAAGAATTCGGGTCAAGGTCAGGTCTAGCAAGAAGAAGCTGAAGAATAAGAGAAGTGAACTGAGGATATGGCTGGATAGGAATTTAAAGACGCCAGTACGAGAACTAATGGAAAAGCTGAATGCCAAGCTTAGAGGCCATGAGGGGTATTATGCCGTAAATGGGAACTATAGGTCGGTGATAGGCTTTTGGTACTACGCACAGTGGAGAACCCATAAGATGCTGAACCGAAGAGGTGGGAAGCATAGACTAACATGGGAGAAATTCGGTAAAATATGGAGTTTTCATATACCAAATCCACGGATACGAGTACAAATATGGTAACCAAGGACTATTCTAAGAGCCGTATGCGGGAAAACCGCACGTACGGTTCTGTGAGGGGCGGACAGAGTAATCTGATTCCGTCTACTCGACTGACGGGGCTGTGGCCCCGAGGGTTCTTAAGTTTGACAGCGGCTATGCCGCTGAGGGTTGTGGAGGGCGCCTATGAATTGATAGAAGGCGCTCTCTTATGATAAAACCTTTACAACCGGGCTTTCGCCCGTGGGAAAACCATACAACCGCCCTGCGGGCGTCGGAAATGCACCCCTTTTGGTGGCTGGCGCCACCACCTTCCCCCCGGCGGGGGGACTTTATTCTTCGCTATGCGTTAGCTTTATTCTGCTCCTGTGCACATCCTGCATAGGATGTGCAAGTCGGTCAAAGTAGGCCCTTAGCCTGCCCATAAAAGGGCCTTCCTTTCGATTGACCGACCGAACTGCGGGGGAAGTCCGGCGAAGCCGGATAGGGGGAGGCAAGCGCAGCGAGCCAGTCAGCAGAATGCCAATCATGCCCTATGACACAGAAAGCCAATCCCGTAACGCTGACTTTATAAGTATTGCCCGAAGGGCAATCCGCAACCCTCGGGGCCAAAGGCCCCGTCAAACTTAAGAACCCTCCGGCCGTCAGGCCGGTCAATCTTAAGAACCTTTCCCTCTGAACCCTCAGCGCCGCAGGCGCTGTAGCCCCCTGAGCGCCAGCGAACACAACCTGCCGCCATCAGGCGGCCACAACCCTCGGGGCAAAGCCCCGTCAACCCTTGCCCGCGGAGCGGGCGTCCCCCTTTGAACCCTCTGAACCTGCGGTCCTTTGGTGGCTGCAGCCACCAAAGGACCGCCCATAATAAAATTTTAATTTTCCACCTATTGAAAAAGCGATTCAATGTCTATATGATTATAGAGATAACTATTTTGATGTTATTTATTAGGAGGCCGGCATGAGCGCGATTTCACTACAAGGTCGTTCCGTTCTCGCCTTAGCTGATTTCTCAGCGGAGGAGATCGAACGCATCCTTCAAGTAGCAGCACAGATGAAAAAGATTGTTTTGTCTGACAACAAGAAGAGAGATTTCCTCAAAGGGAAATCCATGGTGACAGTGTTTTCCGAAGCATCTACCAGGACACGCAGTTCTTTCGAGCTTGCCGGTAAATATTTGGGAGCCGATGTGATCAACATTACAAAGAGCGGCAGCTCGATGACGAAAGGTGAAAGCATGCGAGATACATTGCTTACCGTTTCCGCAATGGGAGTGGATGCAGTGATTATTCGTGATTCGTCAGAGGGTGCCGCTCTTTTTGCATCCAAAGTGATGAGCCCGAAGGTGAAGGTGCCGGTGGTGCTGAATGCCGGCGACGGGGCCCATGCCCATCCGAGCCAGGCGCTGCTGGAGCTCTTTACGCTGAAGGAAGCGGGGAAGAATATCAAAGGGATGAAATACGTCATCATCGGCGATATCCTTCATTCCCGTGTGGCCAGGAGCGATATCGTGGGCTTTACGAAACTGGGCGCCGAGGTGCATCTGGTGGGGCCGCGGACGCTGGTTCCGAAGGAACTGGAGGCCATGGGCTGCATTGTGGATGATGATTTGGAAACAGCTCTTAAGGGGGCGGATGCCATCAATATTCTCCGCATCCAGCTGGAAAGGGCGGCTGCCGGCTTTATCCCCACCACCCGGGAGTATGCCCGTCTCTTTGGCATCAATAAGAAGCGTCTTGCCCTGTGCAAACCGGATGTGGCGGTGATTCACCCCGGTCCCATGAACAGGGGCATTGAAATCGGCTATGATGTGGCCTATGATGAGAAGTCCTGGATTCAGGAGGAAGTGCGGAACGGCGTGGCTGTGCGCATGGCTCTGGAATATTTGACACTGACGGAGGGTAAAGACATTGATGCTCTTAATTAAAAACGGAACGATTGTAAATCCCGCCAAGAAGCAGCATGAAGTGGGAGATATCCTCGTTGAAAATGGAAAAATTGTGGAAATAGGAAAGAAAATCCCCGTCATGGGAAGTGACGTGGAAGTGTTTGATGCCACGGGCCTTGTGGTAACGCCGGGTCTCATCGACATGCATGTTCACCTCCGCGAACCGGGGCAGGAAGCGAAGGAAGATATCCACACCGGCACCGAGGCTGCCGCTGCCGGCGGTATCACAAGGGTGGCCACCATGGCCAACACGAAGCCGGTGATCGATAATTCCGCGGTGCTCCGGGATGTGCTGAAGCGGGCAGAGGACGTGGGAGTCGTCAAAGTCAGCGTGATCGGTTCCATTTCCAAGAATCTGGAAGGAAAGCAGCTCTCTGAAATGGGGGACATGGCAGCGGACGGTGCCGTGGCTTTCTCCGATGACGGCCACTACGTGGAAAGTGCGAATTTCATGCGCCGGGCCATGGAGTATGCGGACATGCTCCACAAAATGGTCATTGACCACGCCGAAGACATGACCATGTGCGGCGGCGGTTTCATGAATGAAGGCAAGGTTTCCTATGCCATGGGCGTCACCGGACGTCCGGCGGCAGGGGAAAATATTGCCGTAGCAAGGGACCTGCTCCTCTCTGAACTGACGGGCTGCCATATCCACATCGCCCATGTGTCCAGCAAAAAGGCGGTGGACCTTATCAGGGAAGCCAAGAAGAAGGGCGTGAACTGCTCCACCGAAGTGACGGCGCAGCACCTCTATTTCACCGATGAATGGCTGAAGGACTATGATACCGCCTTCAAGATGGCTCCTCCTATCCGCAGCGAAGAGGACCGGGAGGCTCTTATCGAAGGGCTGAAGGACGGCACCATCGATGCCATCATGACGGACCATGCGCCCCACTGCAATGAAGAGAAGAATGTGCCCTTCAACTGCGCGCCCAACGGCATTGCCGGACTGGAAACGTCCCTGGCGTCCACGCTGACCGTGCTCTACCATGAAAGGGGCTTCACCCTGGACCGCATCGTGGAGCTCATGAGCGTGAACCCCGCCAGACTCCTTGGCGTAGAAGGGGGCGTCCTGGAAGAAGGGGCAGCCGCAGATATTACCGTATTTGACCCGGATAAGGAATGGACGGTGCACGGGGAGGACCTGTACACCAAGTCCCTCTTTACGCCCTATGAAAACATCACCCTCAAAGGCAAGGCTGTGCTGACAGTGGTGGATGGAGAAATCGTTATGAAAGAAGGAAAGGTGCTCAAATGAAAGGCCTCTTGATTTTGGAAAACGGCGCCCGCTTTGAAGGGGACCTCCTGGGGACTGTGGAAGGCCTGGGAGAACTGGTTTTCAATACCGGCATGACGGGATACCAGGAATGCTTTACGGACCCCTCCTATGAAGGGCAGATTCTGACTCTCACCTATCCATTAATCGGCAACTACGGCGCCAACGACCTGTTCATGCAGAACAGGAAACCCGCCGCAGCGGGCTATGTGCTGGACCAGATCGCCGACCATCCCAGCAACTGGGAATGTAAGGAAAAGATTACCGATTTCATCGAAAGATACCATGTGCCCTGCCTGTACAACGTGGACACCCGGGCCGTCACCCGCATGGTCCGCACCCAGGGCGTCATGAAGGCAGTCATCGTGAGCGCTGAGAGAAGCGAAGATTTCATCCAGGCTGAATTGGCAAAGCCCCTCCATCGGGACCAGGTGGAGCGGGTCACCACGGCCTATCCCTATACCTATGGAAATGGGAAATACCAGGTGTCCCTCTTGGACTGCGGACTGAAGAAGAATATCCTTGTAAGCCTGGCAGCCAATGACTGCACGGTGCACGTATTCCCCGCCCACACCAGTGCGGAAGAACTTCTGGCAGGAAATCCGGACGGCATTTTCCTCTCTCCCGGACCGGGGGACCCGAAGGACGTGCCCTATGTGGTGGATACGGTGAAGAAGCTCATCGGCACAAGACCTATTTTCGGCATCTGCCTGGGCATCCAGATGCTGGCCACCGCCCTTGGCGGCCACACCTTCAAGCTGCCCTTCGGCCATCGCGGCTCCAACCATCCTGTGAAGGATCTCCGCACCGGCCGGGTGTACATTACCAGCCAGAACCATGGCTACGCCATTTCCGATGAAGGCCTGCCGGACTGCATCGAAGTGACCCATCGCAGCGTGAATGACGGCACCATCGAAGGCATCCGCCACAAGACCCTGCCCATCCAGGCAGTGCAGTACCATCCGGAAGCATCTCCGGGACCGAAGGATAATTTCTATCTCTTTGCTGAATTTACCAAGGCCATGGAGGAATTTAAAAAATGATTAATAAGGATGTCAAAAAAGTTCTTGTCATCGGTTCCGGCCCCATCGTCATCGGCCAGGCGGCGGAATTCGACTACGCCGGCACCCAGGCCTGCCGCTCCCTTCGGGAAGAGGGGGTGGAAGTGGTCCTGGTAAACAGCAACCCCTCCACCATTATGACGGATGTGGACATTGCGGACCGGGTGTACATCGAACCGATTACGCTGCCCTTCGTCACCGAAGTGATTAAGAAAGAACGGCCTGATGCCCTCCTTGCCACCCTGGGTGGTCAGGTGGGCCTCAATATGGCTGTCCAGCTCTCCGACGCCGGAGTGCTGGAAAAATACAACGTGAAGCTTCTGGGCTCCTCCCTCCATGCCATCAAACATGCGGAAGACCGGGAACTTTTCAAGGAAGCCATGGAAGAAATCCACCAGCCCGTACCGGAATCGGAAATTTTTGAAGAACTGGAACCGGCCGTGGCTTTTGCCGATAAAATCGGCTACCCTGTCATCATCCGTCCCGCCTATACCCTGGGCGGCACCGGCGGCGGCATTGCCCATGACCGGTATGAAATGGAAGAAATCGCCAACCGCGGCATCAAGCTGTCTCCTATCAACCAGATCCTGGTGGAACGGTCCATTGCAGGCTGGAAGGAAGTGGAGTTTGAAGTCATGCGGGACAGCGCCGACAACTGCATCATTGTCTGCGCCATGGAAAACATCGACCCCGTAGGCGTCCACACCGGCGACTCCATCGTCGTGGCCCCCACCCAGACCCTGACCGACGGCCAGTACCAGATGCTCCGCACCGCCTCCATCAATATCATCCGCTACCTCCAGATCGAAGGGGGATGCAACGTGCAGTACGGCCTGGACACCAAGACGAACCAGTACTATGTGATCGAAGTGAATCCCCGCGTGAGCCGTTCCTCTGCCCTGGCATCCAAAGCCACCGGCTACCCCATTGCCAAAGTGGCAGCCAAGGTAGCCCTGGGCATGCACCTGGATGAAATCACCAATGCCATTACAGGCAATACGAAGGCCTGCTTCGAACCGTCCATTGACTATGTGGTCTGCAAATTTCCCCGCTGGCCTTTTGAAAAATTCACCCTGGCGGACCGTGAAATCGGCACCCAGATGAAGGCCACCGGCGAAGTGATGGCCCTGGACCGCACCCTGGAAGGGGCGCTCCTCAAGGCTCTCCGTTCCCTGGAAGTGGGAGAGGGGTATCTGCACCTGAAGAAACTGGACAGCCAGTCCCTCTATGATATCCGCTGCCTTTTGAAGCGCATCGATAATGAAAGAATCTTCGTGGTGGCCGAAGCCCTCCGCCGCGGCATCGAACCGGAAGAAATCAACCGCATTACCCGCATCGACCTCTTCTTCATCTATAAAATCCAGAATATCATCAAAATGGAAAGACGCCTCCTGAAGGAAGGCCTCACCGAAGACACCCTGAAAGCAGCCAAACGGATCCAGATGCCTGATGAAGCCATCGCCCACTTTGCAGAAGTGACGGTGAAGGAAGTGGAAAATTTCAAAAAGAAACTGGCTTTCCACCCCGATTTCAAAATGGTAGATACCTGCGCTGCTGAATTTGAAGCCCACACTCCGTACTACTATTCCACCTACGGCGCGGAAGATGAAGTGAAACCCCAGGGCAAAGGCTCTGTAGTGGTCTTCGGCTCCGGCCCCATCCGCATCGGCCAGGGCATCGAATTCGACTACTGCTCCGTCCATGCCTCCTGGGCCTTGAAAAAGGCGGGAAAGAAATCCATCGTCATCAACAATAACCCGGAAACCGTATCCACCGACTTTGATACTTCCGACTCCCTCTATTTCGAACCCCTCACTGAGCAGGACGTGATGGAAGTCATTGAAAAGGAAAAACCGGAAGGCGTAATCTGCCAGTTCGGCGGCCAGACCGCCATCAATCTGGCCACCCCCATGGCCAAGAGAGGCATCCGCATCATCGGCTCCTCCAATGAATCCATCGACATGGCAGAAGACAGAGAACGGTTCGACACCCTCTGCGGCCAGCTGGGCATCCCCCGTCCGAAGGGCTGCCTGGTGGAAAGCGTGGAAGAAGCCATGCAGAAAACGGCAGAGCTGGAATATCCCCTCATCGTACGCCCCAGCTACGTATTGGGCGGCCGGGCCATGCAGATCGTCTATGACCAGGCAGAGCTTCGCCAGTACCTGAAAGAAGCGGTGGTGGCATCCCATGAACACCCCGTCCTCATCGACCAGTACATGGTGGGCCGTGAAGTGGAAATCGACGCCATCTCCGACGGCGTGGACGTATGCATCCCGGGCATCATGGAACAGATCGAACGCTCCGGCGTCCACTCCGGCGACTCCATTGCCGTGTACCCGCCCCAGCACCTGTCTCCTGAAGTCATCGACACCCTGACGAAGTACACGAAAGACATTGCCTGTGCCATGAACGTCAAAGGCCTGGTAAACATCCAGTTCATCGTGGTAGGCGGCAAAGTCTACGTCATCGAAGTGAACCCCCGCGCCAGCCGTACAGTGCCCTTCATGAGCAAGATTACCGGCATCAACATGGTGGAATACGCCACCCGCGTGGCCCTGGGCGAACCGCTCCATACCCTGGGCCTGCCCCTGGGACTGGTACCGCCGAAGAACTATGTGGCCATCAAGGCACCGGTTTTCTCCTTCTCCAAACTGGGACTGGTAGAAATCAAACTGGGACCGGAAATGAAATCCACCGGTGAAGTCATGGGTATCGGCCACACCTACCAGGAAGCCCTCTACAAAGCCGTAGTGGCAGCCAACCTCATGGTTCCTGCCGGCGCCAATGTGCTCATCACCGTCAGCGACCGGGATAAACCGGAAACCGCGGAACTGGCAAAGGGCTTCGTAGACTTGGGCTACCACCTCATCTGCACCTCCGGCACCGGTTCCTATTTCCAGAGCCTCGGCATCCCCGTGGAAATCATCAAGAAGATCCATGAAAAAGGGGAAAACTGCGAAAAGTATCTGAAATCGGGCAAAGTAGATATGGTGCTGAATACCATTTCCTACGGCAGCCAGATCGAGCAGGAAGGATATGACCTGCGCCGCATTGCGGTGGAACTGGCCATCCCCTGCATTACCTCCCTGGATACGGCCAAGGAAGTGCTCCGCGTCATGGCCTCCACCGGCGCTGAACACCATGTAGAAGCCATCCAGGACTATGTGAAGGAGTAATACCATGTCAGGTTTTGTAGAAAAAGGAATCATCCGGGTCCATAACCATGTGGGCCCTGATATCTGGCTCATGCAGATCGAACTGCCCCGCATTGCCAAAGAAGCGAAACCGGGCCAGTTCATCCATGTGAAAGTGAACGATCCCCGCTATATCCTGCGCCGTCCCATTTCCATCGCCGGCACCGATCCAGGCAGGGGCATCGTGGAAATCATCTACCGCATTGTGGGAAAAGGCACAGAAGCCATGTCCCATCTGAAAGTGGGGGACACCCTGGACTGCCTGGGACCCCTGGGCACCTCCTTTGATATGGACAAGGACCATATCGTAGGCATCGGCGGCGGCGTAGGCATCGCCCCCATCCTCTTCATGGCAAGGGCCTCCAGAGAAGGCCAGATGACCGTGGTCATCGGCGGCAGAAATAAGGAAGAAGTCTTCTGGAAAGACCTCTTCCCGAAGAAAATACGGCAGATCATCGTCACCACCGACGACGGCTCCTACGGCATCAAAGGCTTCTCCGTGTCCGTGCTGCCCAAACTCTTCGCTGAAGAAAAAGTGGACGAAGCCTGCGTCTGCGGCCCCGGCATCATGATGAGAACCGCCGCAGAAATGGCAAAAGAAGCCGGCGTTTTCTGTGAAGTTTCCATGGAAAGACGCATGGGCTGCGGCATCGGCACCTGCCTTGGCTGCGTATGCGACAGGAAAGACGGCAAAGGCCACTACAAAGTCTGCGCCGACGGTCCTGTATTCAATGCAGAGGAGGTGGTCTTATGAGCAGCCTTACAGTAAACTATCTGGGCATCCCCATGGCCAGTCCCGTCATCGGCGCCTCCGGCACCGTAGGCTATGGCCTGGAACTTGCGGACTACATCGATATGAAAAAAATCGGCGCCCTCTCCGGCAAAGGCCTGGCGCCCACTCCCTGGAAAGGAAACGAAGGCGTCCGGGTGGCCGAAACCACCTCGGGCATGCTGAACTGCATCGGCCTTGAAAACCCCGGCGCCCCCTATTTCATCCAGCACTACCTGCCGGAAGTCAGGAAACTTCCCACCGTCTTCATTTCCAACATGGTGGGAAAGAGCGTGGAAGAATACGCCGAATGCGCCAGAATGCTCACAGTCCCCGGCATTTCCGCCCTGGAAGTGAACATCTCCTGCCCTAACGTCAAAGAAGGCGGCGCCGCCTTCGGCACCGACCCCGCCCAGGCAGCCGCCGTCACCAGAGCCGTCAAAGATGCCACCACCCTGCCGGTGATCGTGAAACTGTCACCAAACGTCACCGACATCGTCTCCATTGCCAAAGCCGTGGAAGACGCAGGAGCTGACAGCATCTCCCTCATCAACACACTCCTTGGCATCGCCATCGACACCCGCACCCGCCGCCCCATCCTGGGCAACATCACCGGCGGCCTCTCCGGCCCCGCCATCAAACCCGTGGCCCTCCGCATGGTATGGCAGACAGCCAAAGCCGTACACATCCCCGTCTGCGGCCTGGGCGGCATCATGACCGGCGAAGACGCCATCGAATTCATGATGGCCGGCGCCAGCACCGTGCAGGTAGGCACCGCCAACCTGGCCGATCCCACAGCCATGGAACGCATCGTGAACGAAATGGACGAATGGTGCGATAAAAATAACGTAAAAGACATTAACGAAATCGTGGGAACCTTGAAAGACTGAAAAAAGCAGCGGCCTGGCCGCTGCTTTTTTCAGTGGGGCACGGCTGTCGCCGCAGGTTATGGCCTGCTTTCGCAGGCAGGTTGAGTAAAAGGGGGCATCGCTTCGCTCAGGGAGGCGGTAGGCGCCTTTGAAATAATTGAAGGCGCCAGTTTGGATAAAACCTTTACAACCGGGCTTCGCCCGTGGGAAAACAGGCCAACCGCCCTGCGGGCGAGGGAAATGCACCCCTTTTGGTGCTTCGCACCACTTCTCCTAAAGGGAAGCATGTCACTGGATTCTCAGGTCGCTTTGCTCCCCTACGAATCCAGTTCCTTTGCCACCCCGGAGGGGGAAGTTTTAGCGGCGCTTGCTTTTAGGGACAAGTGGCACATTGCATAGCATCCATAGTTCCCCCGCAAGCGGTGGCACAATGAACCTTCCGGCCAATGGCCGGTCAATCTTAAGAACCCTCACGCCCCAGGCGTGTAGCAGGGAGATACCGCAACCCTCAGCGTCCAAAGGCCGCTGTCGCCCCCTTCTACACAACCCGCCGCCGATAGGCGGCCATAACCCTCGGGGCCGAAGGCCCCGTCCACCTTCCCCGCTGAACCCTCTGAACCCTCTGAACCTTTTCTTTTAATACATAACTCCCACTCTATACAGCCCATAAATGCAAAAGTATTTGACACAAAATAGCCTCTCCATGCATTCCCATGCACCTTCACCGAACCGATACTCTGTAATCAATACAAATGATCACCGATTTCATAAGATATTTATGCTATGAAATATATGAATGACTCTTCAAGTGAGAAAACAAACCTTGCCAAAGAAATATTGGATAATGGGGTATAAAAGATATATATTATAAACATGCAAATGATTGTGACGGCCCACGGAAAAGCGGGTACTTTTAATGGAGGCAGAAGAAACAATGAAAGAACAGCAGGTTGAAAATGAAGTTTTAGTAGAAGAAGAAAAACAGGAAGAAGTATCCTGGGCATTACTTGAACTGGCTTGCCTGAATAAACATTAATTTCCATCGACCTGCTGCCGCAAGGCAGCTTTTTTTATTGGAGGACACGCCCTGCGGGCGTGAGGGTTGACGGCCCTACGGGCCGAAGGTTCTTAAGGGGCTTAAGTTTGACATCGGCTTCGCCGCTGAGGGTTTTGGTAGGCGCCTTTAAAATAATAGAAGGCGCCAGTATGTATAAAACCTTTACAACCGGGCTTCGCCCGTGGGAAAAGCTACCCCCTTTGGTGGCTTCGCCACCACCTTCCCCCCGCAAGCGGTGGGACAATAAAGCTCCGCGAGTCTGTGTTCTCATAAGTTACTCTAAGCATAGTACGGGTTGTTGTGCCCCCGCACAGCGGGGGAAAGGTGGTGCCGTAAGGCACCAAAGGGGGAAAAGCCGCCGCAGGCGGCTAATCTCCGAAATGTTGTTCACAACGTATAAGATTAATGTTAAGCATAGAGCAGACTTCCACCTAAAGGTGAAACGACTTACTATGATTTGCACGTCGCTAGCGCTCCTTCAAATCATGTTCGCTGTACACCCCTCCGGGGTGGCAAAGGAACTGGATTTGTAGGGAAACGCAGTGACCCGAAAATCCAGTGACATGCTTCCTCCGGTGGCAAAGGAACTGGAGTTACACCAGCGAACTGGATTCGTAGGGGAGCTGTAGCGACCTGAGAATTCAGTGAGTCGGTGATAGCCGTGCTGTAGGGAAGCGCAGCGACCCGAAAATCCAGTGACATGCTTCCCCGTGGAGAAGTACCGCCGCAGAGCGGCTCCAATAGGGGTGCATTTCCAACGGGCGAAGCCCGGTTGTTTGGTTTTCCATTTCGCGAAGCGAAATTCTAAAACTCATCGCCCGCAGGGCGATACTACCACCCTCGGCCCAAAGGGCCGTCGCCCCATTCTGCACAACCCGCCGCCGTCAGGCGGCCCCAACCTGCGCCACCAGGCGCGCCCCTTCTTCGACCAAAGGGCGAAGAACCCACTAGCCCACCAGCCCACTATCCCAATATTGACATCCGCAAAAGCTGGTTTTACAATAAGAATACTAGCTATTGTATCTGCCGGCCAGCCGGTGCATATAATAAATCCATGAAAACGGGATGAGTCTTCATTTCGCTTTCCAGAAGTAAAGGAGAGATATTTATGGCAATTCGTTTTTCCGATGTACTTGCAAATATGAAAGGTTCCGATCTGGGCCCGCTCCTGGCGCTCACCGCTCAGCCGGACATTATTTCCTTTGCCGGCGGACTTCCTGCTCCGAAGACATTCCCGCTGAAGGAACTCACTGAAGTAGCCATTAAAGTCAGGGAAGAAGACGGCGCCGGCGCTATGCAGTACGGCCCATCCCTTGGTTTCATGGGACTCCGTCAGGCCATTGCAGACCGCATGAACCGTATGTACCAGCCCATGGGCATGTACAAGGTGGATCCGAAGAACATCATGATTGTCACCGGCTCCCAGCAGGGCCTGGACATCACCGGCCGCGTATTCCTGAACAAAGGCGACGTAGTAGTCTGCGAAAGCCCGACATATCTGGGCGCCATCGGTGCTTTTGATTTCGAACAGCCAAGCTACGTAGAAATCCCCACCGACGACGACGGCATCATTCCGGAAGAACTGGAAAAAGTGCTGGCCACCAATGACAAAGTGAAATTCATCTACGTCATTCCGAACTACCAGAACCCCAGCGGCCGCTGCATGAGCCTGGAACGCCGCAAGAAATTCATGGAAATCGTAACGAAGTATGAAATCCCCGTATTCGAAGACAACCCCTACGGTGACCTCCGTTTCGAAGGCGAAGAAATCGCTCCCCTCATCACTATGGACCCGAAACACCTGGTTATGTACTCCGGCACCTTCTCCAAGACCCTGGCTCCCGGCATGAGACTGGCATGGATGGTCCTGAACGACGAACTGCTGCCGAAATTCGACCTCGTCAAAGGCTCCACCGACCTTGCAACTCCGTCCGTAACCCAGCGTGAAGTGGCTATGTACATGAAGAACTACGACTTCGAAGGCCACATTAAAGAAAACTGCAAACTCTACGGCCATCGCCGCGACGTTATGTGCGAAGCCATCAAGAAATACTTCCCCTCCGACGTCAAATGCACCTATCCCCACGGCGGCCTCTTCCTGTGGGTAGAACTCCCCGAAGGCTGCAACGCCCGTGACCTCTTCAAATACGCCCTGGAAAGAAAAGTAGCCTACGTACCGGGCGACTCCTTCTTCCCGCAGTCCAAGAAGAAGAACTACTTCCGTCTCAACTTCTCCTACAACGACGACGACGTTATCGAAGAAGGCGTAAAGAGACTGGCCGATGCCCTCAAGGCTTACCTGGCTGATCAGAAATAAAATTGAAAAAGAAGCTGCTTTGGCGGCTTCTTTTTTTATAGGAAAATGACACGCCCTTGCGGGCGTGAGGGTTGACGGCCCTTCGGGCCGAGGGTTCTTAAGGGGCTAAAGTTTGACACGGCCTTCGGCCGTGAGGGTTGTGGTGGGCGCGCAGCCGCTGAGCGGCTGGGATCGGAGATCGGGATCGAGGATCGGGGTTGGGCGTGAGGGTTCTGAGGTTTGACGGGGCTTTCGCCCCGAGGGTTCTTAAGATTGACAGCAGCTTCGCCGCTGAGGGTTTTGGTTGGCGCCTTTTAAAATAATTGAAGGCGCCAATTTATAGAAAACCGTACATCCGCTCTGGCGGGCGAGGGAAAGACATCAGAGGTGGATAACTCGCCGTCATGTTTAGAGTGACTTATGCAGTGGAAGGCAGTCCCGTAACGCAGATTTTATAAGAGCATTGCCCACAGGGCAATCCACCCTCCTCGGCCCAAAGGGCCGTCGCCCCCTTCTACACAACCCGCCGCCGAAGGCGGCCATAACCTGCGCCGTCAGGCGCGCCCCTTTTTCAAAAACTGCCGCGCAGCGGCCACCACAACCTTCGGAGCCAAAGGCCCCGTCAACCGACGCGGCGAAGCCGCGTAACCACAAGGAGCTGAATACCATGACAATAAAACCCATAGCCCTGGCGGCGGCCATCCTTGCCGCCCTCACCATTTCCTTCCCCACAGAGGCAAAGTCCGATACTCTTTCCTCCGCCGAAGAGGCGGTGGAGGAGGGGAAGATTTCAGACAAGGACCTGGACGTCCTCTTCGACCAGCTGAAGGATGCCTATAAAAAAGGCGGCAAAGACAGCAGCTTTGATTGGAAAGGCATGAGCGGCGTCATCCTGGGAGAAATCCTGAAATCCGACGATGTGCAGAAGAATAAGAAACTGAAGGACATTCTGGACATTCTCACCGGCGGCGACACTAAAAAAGAAGAGCCCACCATAGAAGAAAAGGGTCCCGACCGCACCCTGGATGCCGAAGTCCGACCCGATGACGCCATCCGCAGGGCCATCATTTCCGCCTTTGACATTCCCAAAAAGGACTGGAAAACCACCAGGTATTCCTATAACTTCATGGACCTGGACCACGACGGGAAAATGGAAGCCCTGGTCCTCGTGCAGGGCCCCTGCACCAGCGGCACCGGCGGCGACACCCTCCTTATCCTGAAAGAAAAGGATGAGGAATGGGAAAAAGACCAGTCCATCTCCATCGTCCACGCCCCCATCCTCGTGGCGGCACCGGGGGAACTGAACCTTCCCTCGGACCGTAAAATCCTCATCTTCAAACGAAGCGGCGGCGGAGCCAAAGAAGCCTACGTGGCCCTCACCAGCCATGACGGGAAATATATTACCGTAGGAGAAGCGGAAGAAATCAAAGACCAGGAAATCCACGGCACCCTCCTTCTGGTGCAGAAGGAAAAGGCGCCTACGCTGGAAGAAAAAGAAAAGAAATAAAAAGCACTGCCCCCTGCGGGCGGTGCTTTTTTATTTGACACGCCCTTCCTTCACCCTTGCCTCCCCCATCTATGGGGGAGGGGGACCGCGTAAGCGGTGGAAGGGGTCTTTTATGGACACGCCCTTGCGGGCGTGAGGGTTGACGGCCCTTCGGGCCGAAGGTTCTAAAGGGGCTTAAGTTTGACACGGCCTTTGGCCGTGAGGGTTTTGGTGGGCGCCTTTTAAAATAATTGAAGGCGCCAGTATAAATAAAACTTTTATAACCGGGCTTCGCCCGTGGGAAAAGAGAAAACCATACAACCGCCCTTCGGGCGAGGGAAAAGCATTCCCCCTTGCCCGCTTCGCGGGACTTCCCCCGCAAGCGGGGGAAGAACAAAGCTCCGCGAAGCTGTATTCTCGTAAGTCACTCTAAGCATAGCACGGGTTGTTGTCCCACCGCTTTTGCGGGGGAAAGGTGGTGCCGTAGGCACCAAAGGGGGAAAAGCCGCCGCAGGCGGCTGATTCACCGAAATGCTGCCTGCAGCATATAAAAATAAAAGTTAAGTACGTAACGACTTGTTTCCCCTTGAGGGGAAGGCCCGCGAAGCGGGAAAGGGTGTACGACGCTGCAAGCCAAAAAAGAAACTCTACGCTGCCTTGACTGCCAGCCGGCAGCCTTCCCGCCGACCGGTATTTAATAGTATTTGCCGCATATGTTCCATGTACTGCGCGCATTCTGCAGAGAATGCGCGAGTCGACCAAAGTTGGCCCTAGGCCTGCCCATAAAAGGGCCTTCCTTTTGGTTGGTCGACCGACCATCCTTCGCTGTCGCTCAGGATGACGGTGGAAGGCGGGAAGGGGAATCCCGTAACGCTGTCTTTATACTCATCGCCCGTAGGGCGATACCTTCCCCTCTGAACCTTTTGAACCCTCTGAACCTTTTTTCAACGACGCCCCTATCCTCCGTCGCCTAACGGCGCCACCCCCTTCCTGTGGAAGGGGGCTAAAAACTGCGGCGCCAGCCGCCACCACAACCCTCAGCGGCAAAGCCGCTGTCGCCCCTTGAGCGAAGCGAACATAACCCTTTTACACAACCTGCGTCGTCAGGCGTCAGCCCCCCCCCTTCTGCGCCCAAAGGGTGCAGGCTCCTCCTATTTACAAGATTTAATAAATTTCTAATGTCTCCGCAATTCCCCATATTTCCACCGGATTTCAAATCCTTTCCTGAATATGAGGGCTGTAAAACCGTTATTCTTTCGAATGAAATATACGAAATATTCCGATATATGTGGGAATCATACAGTCGAAGCATGATAAGAAAATGCAGTATGTTATTTCCGCAAAAAAAGTTGAAATCTAAAATGAGTCCATATCGAATCATGTCTTTTAATCATAGAAGCCCTTGAATATGCATTTCTTATCAACTATAATACTCGATATGATTCGATATTAGAAGTAATAGAATGAATATATTCAATACACTTCGAAAGCTGCTCATTTAGATCATTAAAGGAATAAATAAGAAATATGCATTGTTATCCATGAAATTTCTTGAGTAGGCCTATTTTCTAGTATATAATACATATACAAAAGTGCATGGTTTAAATAAATTATGTAAATGATGTACACAATTATCATTATTCATAGAAAGTAAATTATTTATAAAACTTCTGATTTTTAAAATGTTATCAATTCTTTGCTGAAGGGGAATACGTTATCATGAACAGAAAGAAAGAGAGAATGCTTCTTGTCCTGGCCGCCCTGGCTGCCATGCCGGCTGTGTCGCTGGCTGCAGAACCGCCGGCGATTCCGGACTCTGCCCGCACTGCCATGGAGGCCGGGAGAAACCAGGCTGAGGCTATGATGCGGCGGAATGAATGGAAGGACCGGCAGCATCAGATTTCCCAAACCCGGACCGGCGAGTCAAAGGTGGAAACACCGGAAGAGGAAACGCCTTCCCTGAACATTCCTGAATCGGAAAAGGTTCTGGTGAAGGATTTCATCATTGACGGACAGGATGTGTACCCGGAAGACAGGCTGAAGGCACTTCTGGCCGACAAGAAAGGGAAAAAACTCTCCTTCAAAGATATCCAGGAAGGAGCGGACAGGATTACCCGCTATTTCCGTGAGAAAGGATATATCGTAGCAAAGACCTATATCCCGCCCCAGGATGTGACAGCCGGCGTCGTCCACTACCGCGTAGAAATCGGCCGCTTTGACAGGCCGGCCATTACGAACAAGACGAATATCCGGGACAGCGCCATCGAGAAACAGGCCCAGGCGGTGAAGGAAGGGGAATATGTGACCCGGGACAAGCTGGAAAGAGCGGTGTGGCTCGTTTCCGACATGGCCGGCGCCGACGCCCGCGTGGCGTTGAGCAAAGGCAGCCAGCCGGGCACGGTGAAACTGGACATGACCGTGGAACCCTATGTAGGCAAACACGGCCTCATTTCCGCCGATAACTACGGCAGCCGGGCCATGGGCTACAACGAATACTCCCTGGACTATGATTTCTGGAACCCCGCCAGAAACGGGGACCACCTCATGGCATCCATTTCCACCACCGGCCGCCACATGTTCAACTGGGGCGCCAACTACATTACGCCCCTTGCCAAGGATGGCCTGAAGCTCACCGTGGGCTACAACGTTTTCAGCTACGACATGGGCGACGAATGGGCCATGTATAAAGGCGTAGGCACCTCCCGGGTCACCTCCCTGGGCCTGGACTACGCCATCCGGAGAAGCCGGCGCCATAACCTGTACACCGGCATCCGCTTCGAACACAGTGAAATTAAGGATGAATACAGAGCCTTCGGCGCCACCTACGGTGACAAGAACGGAAACGCCCTGGTATTCTCCCTCTACGGCGACGACCAGGACATCGCCGGCATGACGGACTGGAGAGTGGACTGGAAACTGGGCCACATCAATAACAAAGCCTTCCACTCCGATAACCTCTACGCCCGCTGGATGGCCGGCGACCCCGATACCAACGGCGATTACTCCAAGATTCGCGGACGCATCGAAAGACACCAGAACATTAACAACCGTTCCTACCTCCTCCTCTCTGCCTATGGCCAGTACGCCTTCACACCCCTGGACTCCTCGGAACACTTCTCCCTGGGCGGCCCCTACGGCGTGAAAGCCTACCCCACCAGTGAAGGCTCCGGCGACAGCGGCTACATTACCAGAGCCGAATACCGCTGGCTCATCCCTGTCGAAGCCCACGACCAGCAGCTCCAGCTCGCCTTCTACGCAGAACACGGCGGCGTGTGGATCGATAGAAACGGAGGAAACTCCGGCAGTAAAAACCACAGAAACCTCCAGGGACTAGGCGTAGGCATCATCTGGCAGCGCTGGCAGGACTGGTTCATCCGCGCCGACTATGCATGGAAACTGGGCGGAGAAGACCCCGTCAGCGACACCAGCCACAACAACGGCCGCTTCTGGCTCCGCGGCGGATTCTATTTCTAACCTATTCTTACCGCTCAAGGCTTAACAGGGTAGGAGCGGCTGCCTCCTAAAAACTTGCCTCCCCCATCTATGGGGGAGGGGGACCGCGTAAGCGGTGGAAGGGGCCGCTTCCCTGAAGGTTGACGGCCCTTCGGGCCGAAGGGGCTTATGGTTCTTAAGTTTGACGCGGCCTTTGGCCGCGAGGGTTGCGGTGGGCGGCCTTTAAATAATGAAGGCCGCCAGTATGATAAAACAACTTTAGTGGGCTAGTGGACTGGTGAGCTAGTGGGCTAGAAAAACCATAAAACCGCCCTGGCGGGCGCGGGAAATGCCCCCCTTTTGGTGGCTGGCGCCACCACCTTTCCCCCGCAAGCGGGGGCACAACAACCCGTGATTTACTTTATGCTACTTATGAGATAATTGCTTCACGGAGCTTTATTGTCCCACCGCTCAGCGGGGGGAAGGTGGTGCCGTAAGGCACCAAAGGGGGAAAAGCCACCAGAGGTGGCTAATCACAGGAATGTTATTCATAACGTACGAAGCCAAAGAAAAGGCATAGAATAGCCTTCCCGCCGACCGGTATTTAATAGCATTTGTCTCATATTCGGCTTTTACCGAGATCCTTCGCTGTTGAGAAGACCCTGCAGAGGGGCTCCAAGTCAGCCGAAGTTGGCCCTCAGCCTGCCCATAAAAGGGCCTTCCGATTGTCGGCTGACCGACCTAGGATGACGATGAGGGCGGGAAGGCAGTCCCGTAACGCAGGCTCCTTTCTCAGAAAGGAGCTGGGCGAAGCCCTGAGGAACACCGAGAATAATGGAAGAACTGACGCTGTTCCTCCGGCTCTTCGTCTAGCGGCACTGTAGACACAAAAGCCAATCCCGTAACGCTGACTTCATACTCATCGCCCGAAGGACGATACCACCACCTTCAGCGGCCAAAGGCCGCTGTCGCCCCCCTTCTACACAACCCGCCGCCGAAGGCGGGCCCAACCTGCGCCGTCAGGCGCGACCCTTTATTAAAATAAAAACGGCCTCATGGCCTTACCATAAACCAATTCATCATATAAGGAGAATACGAAAATGCACAACTATGGACATTGGAAAAAGACGCTGGCTCTTCTGGTCATGTCTGCCCTTTCTCTGGGGGCCTCCACCGTAGACGCCATGCCGGAAGGCGGCGTCATCCGCTCCGGCGAAGGCGCTGTCTCCCAGAACGGCAGGGAAATGACCATCCGCCAGGACTCCGGACGCCTGGCCATGGACTGGACCAATTTCAACGTAGGAAAAGATGAAACCGTCCGTTTCCAGCAGCCCGGAAAGGATGCACTGGCCCTGAACCGCGTCACCGGCAACCAGCAGTCCGTCATCGACGGAAGTCTCCTCTCCAATGGCCATGTGCTCCTGGTGAATCCTAACGGCGTAGTCATCGGTAAAAACGCCTCCATCGACGTAGGAGGCTTGGTGGCTTCCACCGCCCATGTGAAGGATAATTTCATGAAAGAATTCGGAAACAGCACAGGCGCCTTCAACCTGGGCGGCGTTTCCGATGGAAAAATTATCAACGAAGGCACCATCAACGCCGAAGGCGGCCTGGTGGCCCTTCATGCTGCCAAAGTAGAAAACAGCGGCACCATTAAAAGTAACGGCGGCTCCGTCCTCATGGCGGCAGCGGACACCCTTACCCTCACCCCTGACACCGACGGCAAACTGAACTTCACCGTAGACGGCAAAGTCGCCGAAGCCAGCGCCCTCAACAAAGGCGCCATCACCGCCGACGGCGGCACCATCGTCATGACCGCCGACAGCGCCTCCGACGTCATGAGCACCGTGGTCAACAACGAAGGCACCCTCCAGGCCAGGACCCTCCGCAAAAACGAAAAAGGCCAGATTCTCCTCGAAGGAAACGATAAAGGCCAGGTAGAAGTCAGCGGCACCCTCGACGCCTCCGGCGAAGGTGTTGGCCAGGACGCAGGAAATATCAAAGTCATCGGCCAGAAAACCATCGTCCACGATGGCACAAACCTCCTCGCAAAAGGTGATGTGAACGGCGGTAAAATCGAAACCTCCGGCGACGTGCTGGACCTGGGAGATAACCTGAACATCGATGCCAAAGGCGTAAACGGCAAAGCCGGCGAATGGCTGCTGGATCCGCTGGCTGTATATATCAATGATGATGATAAAGATCCTACGGCTGGTTTAGATTCTGGCACAGATAAAAAAACTTTGGATAAATCTGGTATTACTTCAGATACAAAGGTACTTTACAATGATCCCAATAAGGATGGCAGTAATGGTGCCAATGCCGATTCGGCATCCGTTGGGGTGACTTGGATCAAAGGAAGTTTTGTCAATGAAATGTTGACTAATGGTACTGATGTAAAGATTCAGGCTGCTTCTACAAATGGCGCTGCCAGTATCATTCTGAATTCTGTAATCAATCCCACAGTAGGCGGCAGTAAAAAGGAAGCAACATTCACCTTAGAGGCCAATAGAAATATAGAAATCCATAAAGACATTAAAGCTAATAGCAAAGGTGGAAAACTGAATGTTGTTCTGAATGCTAATACAAATAATGACGGAATTGGCGCAGTAATCATTGATGCAAACATTGAAACTAACGGCGGCTATTTCATCTCAGCCAGTGGAGGCAAAGGAGAAAAGGGCGTGAGGCTGGAATCCAATGGCTCTTATGGATTTGTAACCGGAAACTTAACTGGTGAAGCAGATCATGGTGCTGGTACAGTCGGAACACATTTTGGAAATACAAATACTTCTGGCAAATCCGGAGAAAAAGGTGATCGCTGGATTATTACCAATGGTGGTGCGGTTACGCTGAATGGTGAAGTATCAATTGGATTGAACGGCGGTTCTTTAATCATTGATACAACAGCAAGGGATGGTAAGAGTGATGGCAAGGTTACAGTAACTGGTATTGTAAATTCTGGTAATGCTTATACCCTGTATACGGAGAACAGTGATAAACTTAATAAATTATTCGACTCCTTGGCGGAAATTACGGATGAAAACGATCCATTATACAAATATACGCCTCAATACTATCTTTCAAAGGGCTTGGTTCCCGCCTACCATTTTGAAGGCGTAAACTATGTGAGAGAGCTGGGAGCCGATGGTAAACCCAAAATGGTAAATGGGCAGTATATATATGTAAAAGATAGCAGTGGAAACTATAAATATACTACAGAAGCGTACACCTTTGGAGAAGGTGAAAAGCAAAAGCATTATGCTTTTCATGAATTAAAGCCAGGTGATACGGCATCGGCGGGCTGGACTTATACTGATACTGATCCATCCATTGATACGCAGAATGTACAGTGGTATATTTCTGGTAAAGCTGGAACTGGATACAGAGCGTTTATTATGACAGAAGGTACGATGTCATTCCAGCAGTATCTTTATTTTTTGCAGAAGTCCCAAAAGCAGTTTTCAACTAATTATCCTAAGGGAACTGATCCGAAAAAATATACAGATGCTGAAAAGCTTGCTATTATCAAGGATTTGATGATTAACAACTGGTTTGTTGCAGAAAAACTGGCGCAGGGAGAGACAAATGGTGGTGCAGAAGTAGGTGACACCTATCTGGCAACCCTGACTACACGATTGGAAAACTCTCTGAATGCGCCGGACTATCAGATGCCTTTATACATAGGTGGACGTGGTTCCGGTATCCGTGATAAAAACAATGATTTAACTAATAACCCGTATCAGAATATGCCTGTCGATCCGACTCATCAGTCTGGCTTTTATTGGGTAACCGGGCCGGAAGGTCAGGGCAATGGGACGTTGTTCTATGATATGAGGGATTCAAAATTTCAGGCAACTACAGTAGATGGGAAAAAATCAGACGTTAAGGGTAAAGAAGTATACGGTTATGCGAACTGGTCCAGTTATGAAAATGCGAAAGGAACAGCTATTTTCTGGCAGCCTGATAACAGTTCTCCATTTTTGACTGTAGGCTATGGTAGAACCAGTCTCTGGGATGATGCGGCAATAGACGGCGCTACCACAGTGGGCTTTATTCAGGAAAAGAATCTTGCCAATTCCAGCCTGAACATCAAAGCAGGCAGTGGTGATGTCAAACTGCAGGGAGATATTGGTAAAGCTAAGGCCTTGGACACGGTGAACATCGAAAGCAAAGGTGCAGTGACAGTAGGAACTGATAATAATAATGTTACTGATTACTATCATGGTACTATCTATGCAGACCACGGCGTCTATATTTCCGGCGGCACTGTCAGTGTTGGCGGTGAAATCCATTCCGGTACTACCGACACAACCGCTTCTGCCAGTGACATCAAAACTCGTACCGATGGTTATCAGAACGAGGCGTTCCAGTTGGACAATGTAACCATCAAATCGGCCGGTGACCTCACAGTCCACGGCGTGGAATCTGATGGGTATATGGGCAGTGACGATACCCTGAACGGCGGCAAAATCAGCCTCACTTCCACCGGAGACTTCGGCAAAATCACTCTGGGAGCTGGCGTCGACTATGACGGTAATGCTACTGCAGGTACTCTGGCCGCTGCCAGTGCTGAGAAGGGAGCTGTCATTGTGGACGCCCAGGGCAAGACCGGCGCTTTCATCAATGACACTACTGGTGATAAAGCCATTACTACTGGTGAAGGCGGTACCTGGCAGGTCTATGTGGCTTCTCCTGGCGACTATGAAACCAAACTGAGTGATAACCTGAATAGCAATACAAATGCACAGTGGTCTTCAGAATCTACCGATAAGTATTCGACTAATGCAGCAGGAAAATCTATCAACCCTTATACGAATAATAAGGCCAACAAGTTCATTTTCCAGGTAACCCCTGTCATCACCATTTCCGGTGGAACAAAGCAGAAGACTTATGGAGATACCCTAACCGATAATGATTTGAAAAAGTTGATTGAAACTTCAGCAACCTACACAAAATCAGATGGACGTACGGAGGATGATGTAACCAAATACAGCAATAACTTTAAGGAAGATGGTTATCTGAATTATATTGTTGGCGCTGATGGAAAAACAACAGGTATCAGTAATATTAAAACGTCTAGTGATGCAGCACCGGGTACAGCAACCAGAACAAATGGTGATGTGGTAGAGAGTACTAATGCTGATGGGACAAAGGTCTATAAAACCAACAGTGAAGGGAATAGGCCGTATTATGTATTTACTGTAGATAAAAATGGTTCCTCTGCACTTTATGGTTATGATTTGGAAACAAATAATGGAGAAATTGAAATTCTCAAACGGCAGGCCAGCATTACCGGTAAAGGTACCCAGACTTATGGGGATACGGACGGCACAATCAAGAACTGGAAGGCTGATACCCCAACCAATATCGCCAAGGGCAGTACGGTCACCTATGATACCTCTGTCAAATCCGGCAGTGCGTATACGGATAATCAGAAAGGCCGGAATACGGCTGATTTTGGTACCTATGAGAACTCTGTTTCCTTTGACAATCTGAAGATCACCGATGCCAAGGGAAATGAAGTTAATATCGCTGCGAACTACGATTTGACCACCACCGGTACCATTGACGTAGCTAAGGCCAAGCTCAATATTAATATTGATGATACCAGTGCTACCTATGGCTCTTCTGAATGGACACCATATACGTACAAGTTAGATAAACTTGTGAATGGTGATACTTCTGCGTCTATTACAGTGGGGGATTGGCAGAACGGAGGCATTAAAACTGACACCACTGACAAAAATGTAAAGACACAGAACGTTGGTGGCTCATATCAGCTGACAGGTAAGTTTGAATTGACTGGTGACTCAGCTAAGAACTATGAAATTGGCACAGTGAATCCGGGCAAAGCTATAGTAAATCCCAAAGATATCAATATCTACGCCGAAGGCAATGGCTCTACTCTGAACGATGTGACCTGGACTAAGATTGAGAAAGACAAGCTGGTCAATGGTGACAGCTGGGGTAATGGCGGTAATGACTTTATTTTCAGCGTTGAGCCGGGAGACATCATTTCCTATGCTGACAAGACTTTCGGCATCAAGGGATATGTAAATGGACAGCCTATTTCCGCCGGCACCCAGATTGGAAACTACATTTACCATCCCACCGGCATCGTCCAGCTCACCTTCAACCCCATCGTGAAGCCTGATGTATGGGCTCACAGCGGCGGTTACCGTCCGCGGAACAAGATCGAAACGTCCCTTCCTGTATTCCGCGTGGAAGATGCAAAGGTTGGCCAGTACGGTACCTACGGCGTGGAACACAGGGAAGACGAGGACAAGCTCGTTCTCTCCGCCACCGGCATGAGACTGCCGGAACCGGACCAGGTGCCTGATGAAGAAAGAACCTTCACCACCACCCTGTCCACTTCTGAAGGAAGCGGCACCTTCAAGCTGGTGTACAACGGCGTTTCCCTCAAAGTTCATCCGCAGGACAAGAAAGCAGAAGAAGTGGTTCGCGCAGGCGATAAGACCAAAAACGTGTCCCTCTCTGAAAAAGCTCTCTATGTGGGGTACACAGAAATGGGCCTGGACCTCATCGACCTCAAGGGCGTGTACATCTACTTCAACTGATGGTCTCAAGGCAATCAAAAACTCCTCTCTTTACAGGGAGGAGTTTTTTGATGACAGGCCCTTTCGGGCGTGAAGGTTGACGGTCCTTGGGACCGAGGCCGGGGTTGGGACCGGGATCGGGGCGGCTGTATTCCCGTAGGGGCCTGCGCCTTCGGCGTAGAGGGGCATATGGCCTTGTGCTAACGCACAGGCCAAGGGTTGTGGCCGCTGACACGGCGGGGGCAAAAGCCGTGGAGGGCGCTCTCAAAAAAAGGGGCGCCCTTATGATAAAACCAAACAACCGCCCTGGCGGGCGTGGGAAATGCACCCCTTTTGGTGCTTCGCACCACTTCCCCCGGAGGGGGAAGTTTTAGCGGCGCTTGCTCTTTGAGACATGTGGCACGCTGCCTGGCATCCATAGTGCCCCGTCAGGGGTGGTAAAGGAACTGGAGTTACACCAGCGAACTGGATTCGTAGGGGAGCTGTAGCGACCTGAGAATTCAGTGAGTCGGTGATAGCCGTGCTATAGGGGAGCGAAGCGACCTGAAAATCCAGTAACATGCTTCCCAGCGGGGCGAAGAGGGCCACGAAGTGGCGAAGGGGTGTACGACGCTGCAAGCCGAAAAGACACTCTACGCTGCCTTGACTGCCAATCGGCAGCCTTCCCGCCAACCGGTATTTAATAGTATTTGTCTCATATGTTCCATGCACCAAGATTCTTCGCCTGCGGCTCAGAATGACAGTGTCCGGTGGGAAGACAAGCACGTAACGCATTCTGACGTCTGATTTCTGACTTCTATCGTCTAATCCACGCCCCTATCCTCCGTCGCCTACGGCGCCCCTGCTGGCCGGGCTTTAAGGTGTTCGCTTTGTGTGCAGGCTATGCTCACATAATAGCCCGGCTCAGAAATCCTCTGCAGGATTTCTGCCTAAGGAAGGAGGCTATGGCTCATCGGTATGTACCACTGGTGACACAAAAGTAAATCCCGTAAGGCTGACTTCATACTCATCGCCCGTAGGGCGATACCTTCCTCTCTGAACCCTTTTAACCTTATGAACCCTCACGCCGACAGGCGTGTCAAAAGGTCGGTCAATCTTTAGAACCTTCAGCGCCTGAAAGGCGCTGTGCCCTCTTATTTCTCAACCTCATAGGGCCAGTCCAGAATCCCGCCCATGTCTCTCACGTCGGGGTAGCCCAGTGCCACCAGTTTCATGGCCGCTTTTTTGCTGCGGACGCCGGAGCGGCAGTAGACGATGAGGGGCTTTTTCTTGTCCGGCAGTTTAGCGGTGACGGTGTCGTCGATGGTGCCAAGGGGAATGAGGCGGGCGCCGGGGATGTGGCCCTGCTGGTATTCCGCCGGTTCTCTTACGTCGATTAAGGTGATGTCTTCTTTTTTCATCATTTCATGGCCTGCCTGGGGTGTGATTTTGTGGTAGGCGTCAGATGCGGACGGAGCGCAGCCGCCCAGGAAGATCAGGGGAATGAGAAGCGCGAAGCATAGGAACATGGCGTGGTGCATAGTATTTCCTCCTTTGGAAATAAACCTTTATGAATGATGGCCGAAGGAGAAGAAGTTTTTCACCTTCTGCCAGAAGGACTGGATCTTTGAAATCTTCACCGGCGCTTTGGGAGCCCGGGCAGCGCTGGCCTGGCGGACGAGCTGCATGTTCCGGTGGGCAGTGCGGGTGACGATGCGGGGCGGCGGGGTAAAGGTCTTTTCTGCCGTTTTCGCTTCGCTTTTCATGGACGGCAGGGCGGAGTGGGCGGCGCGGATGGTGCGTTTCTGGTGGCTCCGGTCCACCACCTTGAAGGTAATGCCATCCTTTTCCGGTCGAAGTTTGGGGGCAGCAGGCTCTTTCGGATTGTCTCCCACAATCTGCCCTGTTTTAAGGTCAAATTTCGCAAATCCTGCCTTGGCGCTGAAGGGATTCTCGTCGAAATCGTGGACCCGGGAGGGGCTTGTATCCATGGAAATCACATCCGGTGCGTCTTTCCCCTCGGCCTTCGCCTTCCGTGCTTCCTCCCGCTTCAGCTGGTTCACCAGCCGGTTCTTCGCCCGGCTGTCAAAGGCCGGCTCCTCGGCAGCCCAGAAACCGGACTGCTGGATATTTCTTTTATCTAAATCATAGGAAATCCGCGCCCCGCAGCGTGTGCAGCGGACCGTGCCTTTCCGTTTCTTCACGTCCAAATCAAATAAAGTCAGCTTCTGCCCGCAGGCGTGGCAGATTAAAGTAAAAGCCATATGAAAGACCTCCTCTTATAGGTAAGTATAATGGAGAAGAGGGGAATGGTAAAGGGGCTTTGGGACACGCTCTTGTGGGCGTGAGGGTTCTAAAGATTGACGGGGCCTTCGCCCCGAGGGTTCTAAGGTTTGACAGCGGCTTCGCTGCTGAGGGTTCTGGTAGGCGCCCTTTAAAATAATAGAAGGCGCCAGTTTGGATAAAACCTTTACAACCAGGCTTCGCCCGTGGGAAAACAAGCCAACCGCCCTTGCGGGCGTGGGAAATGCACCCCTATTCCCGCTTTGCGGGACTTCCCCCGGAGGGGGAAGTTTTAGCGGCGCGATGCCTTGAGATGCTTATGAAACAATTGCTTATCTGCGGTTTATTCTGTCCCCTGAATAGGGGAAAGTCCGGCGCAGCCGGATAAGGGGTAGCCACCGGAGGTGGCTAATTCACCCAAATGCTGTTCATAACGTATGAGATTAATGGTAAGCACGTAACGACTTGTTTCCCCTTGAGGGGAAGGCCCGCGAAGCGGGAAGGGGTGTACGACGCTGCAAGTCGAAAATGATACCCTCTGCTGTCCTGACTGCCAAACGGCAGCCTTCCCGCCGACTGGTATTTAATCGTATTTATCTCATATGCTTCGAGTACCGAGATCCTTCGCTGTGCTCAGGATGACAGTAGGAGACGGGAAGGTAATCCCGTAACGATGACTATAAAACTCATCGCCGAAGGCGATACCACCCCCCTTTGAACCTTCTGAACCTTCTGAACCTTTTGAACCCTATGAACCCGGGCGCAAGGCGCCCCATGAAATCTCATTTCCTTTCTCTCCCTATTCATGCTACAATAAAAACATTAAATATATGAATCATGTGACCGCTGATGCGGCTTGCTATAAAGGAGAATGCCTATGTTTCTCACGCAGATACAGGGATTGTTTATGACTATGAGGCTCTGGGATATTCTGGATATCCTGGTGGTTGCCTTTTTTCTATATCGTATTTACATTTTAATCCGCGACACCCGGGCCACGGCTCTTTTGAAGGGGCTGGTGTTTCTTGGGATTTTTACGGTGATTGCCGGGTGGCTGCAGCTCCATGTGGTCAGCTGGATTCTGGACAAGCTGATGACGGTGCTCATCGTGGCGCTGCCGGTGGTGTTCCAGCCGGAGCTGCGCCGGGCACTGGAGCAGATCGGCCGGGGAAAGTTCTATGTTTCTTCCCGTGTCATGAATGAGGTGGAGTGGGACCATGTCATCGATGATGTGGTGGCTGCCACCATGACCATGTCCGCCAATAAAATCGGCGCTCTTATCGTGTTTGAACGGAGCGTGGGGCTGGATGATCGCATTGATACGGGCATCCGCATTGAAGGCCTTGTTTCCAAGGAGCTTCTTGGAAATATTTTCATCGTGAATACGCCTCTCCATGACGGCGCTGTAATTATCCGCGAGAACCGGGTCATGGCGGCGGGCTGTCTCCTGCCGCTGACCCGTGACCATAACCTGTCCACAGAGCTTGGCACCCGCCACCGTGCGGCCATCGGCATGTCCGAGCAGGCGGACTGTGTCATCGTGGTGGTCAGTGAGGAAACGGGCATCGTTTCCTACACCTACGGCGGCCATATTTACCGCGGCCAGGATGCGGAAAGTCTGAAGAACATCCTCCGGAACTACCTGGTCACCAGTAAACCGAAGGGCGTCAGCGATGTACTGCAGAAATGGAGGCCAACGAAATGAAATACACAAGATTTGAATGGTGGCTTCCGAAACTCCTCTGCCTCATCGCAGCCTGCGCCCTGTGGGTGTATGTGATGAACGAGCAGAATCCCCAGGTGGAAAATACGTACACCGTACCGGTGGAAACAAGAAATCTGGACCGTTCCCTGGTGGCAACCAATGTGCCCTCTACGGTGAAAGTGAAGGTCCGTATGTCACGCAGTGACATGATTTACATGCGCTCCGACAATATCAAGGCCTATGTGGATTTAGCGGGCCTCACCGACGGCGATTATCCCAATACCCCCATCCTGGTGTCTGTGCCGGGCGATGAGTCCGTGGTCTCCGTCTCGCCGAAGACCTTTGACCTGAACATAGATACCTATGCCGTGAAGACACTCCCTGCCAATGTGCAGATTTTCGGAACGCCGGAAACGAATTTCTCTGTAGAAAGCAATAAGGTCACTCCCGACACCATTACCATCGCCGGCAGCTCCACCATGATTGCCAAGGCCGACAGGGCGGTGGTGTCCGTCAATATTGCAGGCAAGGAAAAGAGCTTCTCCGAATTTGACAGCGTCAATATCCTGGATGCCGATGGAAATACGGTGACCGGACTGGACGTCATGCCCAGCCAGGTGAAGGTGGCAGTGAAGATGAAGGAGGCCACTAAACTGGGCAACCTCCCCATCAAGATAGAAACCAAAGGGGACCCTGCCAAGGGCTACAAAGTAGGTAAAATCACAGTCACCCCGCCGGTGGCTACCCTGACGGCTCCCTTCTCCTTCTTCGCTAATAACAGGACATTTGACCTTGATCCCATCGACGTCACCGGCGCCAGCGCCGACATTCACCGCCTTGTCTCCGTCACCCCTCCGCCCGGCGGCAGTGTGGCAGTACCCAGGGTGAATGTGACAGTGGAAATCGATGAAGACTAAAGGGCCGCCGGAGGCGGCCCAGGTTCAAAGGGTTCAAAAGGTGCAGAGTGTTCAGAGGGTGATGGTGGGCGGCTGCGCCGCCAGTTTGTATAAAACCATGCAATCGCCCTTACGGGTGAAAGGAAAACAAGCCAACCGCGCCTGCGGCGCGAGGAAATGAACCCCTATCCCCGCTTTGCGGGACTTCCCCCGGAGGGGAAAGTTTTAGCGGCGCTTTCCATTGGGGTGCTTATGAGTTCCAATACTGAGCGGAGAGTAAAGTTCCCCCTTCGGGGGAAAGGTGGTGCGCAGCACCAAAAGGGTGCATTTCCACGGGCGAAGCCCGGTTGTGAAGGTTTTGCCGCCGGCAGGCAGCATATAAAAACTCATCGCCGCGAAGCGGCGATACCACACCCTCTGAACCCGTCCGCTGGAAGCGGGCAGAACCCTTTGAACCTTCTGAACCCGAGCCGCAGAGCGGCTCCAATGGGTGCGACGCGCCCCATCTTGACTAAATCCCTCTTTAGATGTATGATTTGAAAGTTATTTCATGAAATTTTTGGGAGGAATATGAATGGTTACTTTATTTGGTACTGACGGCGTGCGCGGACTGGTGAATTCGACCCTCATGCCGGAGCTTGCCTATCAGCTGGGAAGAGCCGCAGGCGCTTATTTCTGCAAGACAAAGGGAGAGCACCGCTTCCTCATCGGCATGGATACCCGTATCTCCGGATCCATGCTCACCGCTGCCCTTTCCGCAGGTCTCTGTGCATCCGGCGTCAATGTGGATGTGGTAGGCGTTATCCCCACTCCCGGTGTGGCGTATCTGACCAAAACGGAAGGCTACGACGCAGGCGTTGTGATTTCCGCGTCCCACAATCCTTTCCCCGACAACGGTATCAAATTCTTTGACCGCAACGGCTACAAGCTGCCGGACAAGACGGAAGAGGAAATCGAAAACATTCTTCGCCACGACGAAGAAATCGTCCGCCCCACCGGCGACGGCATCGGCGTCATCCGCGACTATCCGGAGCTCGCTGAAAAGTATAGAAACTATGTGAAATCCACGGTGGACGGCGATTTCAAAGGCATGAAAATCGTCACCGACTCTGCCAACGGCGCAGCCAGCCTTTTCCTCCCGGGAATCCTTGCCGAACTGGGGGCAGAGGTTATTCCCATTTTCAATCAGCCCAACGGCGTAAACATCAATAACGGCTGCGGCTCCACCCACATCGAAGCGCTGCAGAAAAAAGTGGTGGAACTGGGCGCCGACTGCGGCATTGCCAACGACGGCGACGCAGACCGCTGCCTCTTCGTCGATGAAAAGGGCAAAGTCCTTGACGGAGACCACCTCATGGTCATCAATGCGCTGCAGATGAAAAAAGAAGGCCGCCTCAATGACAACATGGTGGTAGGCACCGTCATGAGCAACCTGGGCTTCGGCAAGGCGCTGAAGAAATACGGCTGCCAGACCGTTTCCACCAAGGTAGGCGACCGCTACGTACTGGAAGAAATGCTGAAGCATAACTACTCCATCGGCGGCGAACAGTCGGGCCACATCATTTTCCCGGAATTCAACACCACCGGCGATGGCCTCATCACCGCCGTACAGACCCTGCGGGTGCTCCGTGAAAACGGCCAGAAGCTCTCCGAACTGAACAGCCTTATGACCACCTATCCCCAGATTCTCAAGAACGTGGAAGTATACAGCAAAAACGGCTGGGAAGAAAATGAACTCATCCAGGACTCCATCAAGGCAGGAGAAGAAGAACTGGGCGCCGACGGCCGCATCCTCGTCCGTGCCTCCGGCACCGAACCCCTCATCCGCGTCATGGGTGAAGGCAAAGAACTGAACCAGCTCGAACGCATCGTAGACGACATCGCCTCTGTCGTGGAACACGAACTGGGCGTAGAAAATAACTGAAAATTATGAAATCAAAAGCACTGCTCCTTCGGGGCGGTGTTTTTTTATGGACAAGCCCCTTTGGGGCTTGAGGGTTGACGGCCCGATGGGCCGAAGGTTCTTAAGGGGCTTAAGTTTGACGCGCCTTTGGCGCGAGGGTTGTTGTAGGGCGCCTATGAATTGATAGAAGGCGCCAGTTTGTATAAAACCATACAACCGCCCTGCGGGCGTCGGAAATGCATCCCCCCTTTGGTGCCTTACGGCACCACCTTTCCCCCGCAAGCGGGGGCACTATAAAGCTCCGTTATGCTGTGAGCGACTTATGAAAGGAATGTTTCGCGGTGTTTTATTCTGCCCCCTGCAAAGGGGGAAGTCCGGCGGAGCCCGGATAGGGGGTGGCGAGCGCAGCGAGCCAGTCAGCAGAATTGTTTTCATGCCATATGATACTGAAAGTAAATCCCGTAACGTTCTTGCGTCCCCTTTAGGGGAAGAGGGCCACGAAGTGGCGAAGGGGTGTACGAGGGTAAGAATGATTATGACACTCGATATGGACGTGACCGCCGAAAGGCGGCATTATAATACTCATCGCCACCTAAAGGGGAAACGACTCACTACATTTTGCGCGTCGCTAGCGCTCCTTCATCCATTGCTGTCACTGACTCACTGGATTTTCAGGTCGCTGATGCTCCCTTACAAATCCAGTTCGCATAGTGCAAAATGTGTTCGCTGTGCATCGCTCCGCTCAGGGGGCCGCCGATTGGCGGTCAGGACCGCGATGGAGCATCCTATCGGTGCTCTGCCCCGTACACCCTTTCCCGCTTCGCGGGACTTCGCCCCGGTGGGAAGCATGTCACTGGATTTTCAGGTCGCTTCGCTCTCTTACAAATCCAGTTCCTTTGCCACCTCAAGGGGAAACGAGAAAATAGGTGGCACTGGATATTGTGTCACATATGACACCGAAAGCCAATCCCGTAACGCTGACTTCATAAGCATTGCCGCGGAGCGGCAATCCGCAACCCTCGGGGCCAAAGGCCACGTCAAACTTAAGAACCCTTGGGCCGAAGGCCCATCCATCTTAAGAACCTTTCCCTACACCACCCTTTTACACAACCCACCGCCGAAAGGCGGCCATAACCCTCGGGCCGGAGGCCCGTCAACCCTCACGCCCGCAGGGCGTGTCCAAAGGTGTGTCCAATCATTTCTTTGTCCTACTTGAACAAGGGTATATAATAAGATAAGTAAATAGTAAGAAAATAAAGCGGATGAATTAGCATTTCCTATATTGAAAATTGCTATTTACCAATAAAAATACAAGGGGAGTGTACTATGTCATTAAAATCTAAAGAAATTACAGCGCTCTTGGCCGTACTGGCTTTGACAGGGGCCGGCAGTGTCAGTGCTGAAACACCGGTGTATATGCTGAAGGGGATCACGGTTACGGCTAACAGGCAGGCGGAAAGGCTGCAGGATGTACCGGCCAATGTACAGGTGGTTACGGAGAAGGATATCCAGAAGAGGAATGTGCAGAATACAGCCCAGGCTGTAGCTATGGTGACCGGTGTATCGGCATCCCAGTCTGTGGAAGGTACGGTCAATCTGAGAGGATATGATTCCCCAAATATTCTGGTGCTGGTGGATGGTCAGCCCATGAACACGGCCTGGAACGGGGATGTGGACTGGAATATGATTCCGGTAGAAAATATCCGGAAAATCGAAGTGGTCTCCGGCGGGCAGTCCGCTCTTTACGGCGGACGGGCTGTGGGCGGCGTCATCAATATTATGACCAAAACCCAGAAGCAGGACGGTCTCCACGGCTCTGCCACTGTCAGCTACGGCAGCAACGCCACGGTAAACCAGAATTATAATGTTGGCTTCAAAAAGGATAAGTTTGATTTTGGCGCCTTTTATGGCAGCATGAATACCCATGGCTGGAAGGATTACGATGTTTCTGTCAGAGGATCCGGGAAAGCGAAAGGTTATGATTCCGATGCGGAAGGAAACGCCATCATCGGTAACAGAGGCAGCAAGAAAGTTTTGAATGAGTCCTTTGGGTTCAACATGGGCTACAGTTTCAACGACAGCCAGAAATTGACCTATAAATATACCCATTCCATTTATGACTGGAAATATGAAGACCCCATTTCTTACATAAAGGGGAATGGTCGCTGGAAGGGAAAAATCGGAGAAAATCAGATGAGATACAGTCCCTCCAATTTCCTGGCAGCGCGGGGATGGCGTGCCTATAATCTTCATTCTTTAACCTATAATGATAAAGATAATGGCATTCATGCTCACTTTGGCTTGACCGATTATTACAAAGATGGTTTTACCTCTCCGGTAGATGTATATCCGGAAAAGAATTTTGATGGCAGTGGCAAGAAGACATCCTATCCCTCTAAATCCTGGAATTTCGATTTGAACAAACGCTGGATCTTAGGAGCCCATACCGTGCTGTTTGGCGGATCCTATACAGAAGATAAGTTCTCAGAAACCATAGAAAATAAGATTTATGACTGGAAGTCCTGGAACGGAGCATCTGATGGAATTGATCAGCGGCTGGGCGGAAAAGATAAGAGTTACGCCCTGTACCTGCAGGATAAATGGGCTGTTTCTCAGAAATTGACCGCTTACATCGGCGGACGGTATGACCATTATAAGAAATATGATGGCTACTCTCAGTACAGAGGAAAGAATGAAAAGGATTTTGATTCTTCTTCCTATGACAAGTTCTCCCCTAAATTATCACTGGATTATGCCTTTAATGAAAATACCAATGCCTATGTTTCTTATGGAAGGTCCTTCAATCCACCGATTCTCTACCAGGTATACCGCTACTCAGACAAAGAAAACAGCATCTATATTCCAAAAAAAGGAAGCAGCAGCATCTATATTCCAAACCCGGGACTGAAGCCGGAAACAACGGATACCTGGGAATTGGGACTGAAAAAGAAAATTGCTAATAAGACGGATATCCATGCCGATGTGTTCTATGCGAAAACAAAGGATTATATCGGTTCAGCTGTAGATACAGGAAAAGTAAAGCAGTATCAGAATCAGGGCGACGCCAAGACCCATGGATTTGAAATTTCCCTGAACCAGCACCACAGTGACGCCTGGACTTCCTACATCAACTACACCTGGCAGACAGGAAAGGTGGAGGGTGAAAAGAATTATGACATTCCCCGCCATCTGCTCCACCTTGGTACTACGTACAGCAAGAATCCCTGGACGGTGAACCTGGATGGCATGTTCATTTCCGACAGGACGGAAGCAGGGGAGGAAAGCGGTCATTTCAAGGCCCGGGATGCTTATTTTCTCATGAACCTTTCCACCAATTACCAGTTCAATAAGAACTTCGGACTCCAGTTTGCTGTAAATAACCTCTTCGACAGGGAATACTATGATGAGGATATTTCCAACAACCATTATTATATCGGTGACGGCAGGACCTACACCCTCACCGCCAGATATTCCTTCTAAGGAAGCATCAAAAAACACCGCCCTTTTGGGACGGTGTTTTTTTGTATGGAAATATAAAATGGCAAGGCTCCTTCCTGTGGAGAAGAGGGCAACGAAGCGGCGAAGGGGCGTAGGAGGGTATCATTCAGAATGATACTCTAGGGAAGCGCTGATTAATTCGTTGTTTGCTTTCATTCTTATGAAAGTAGACTCTATGAATGAATCAGTGCTTCCCTGGGCAGTCCTGATTGCCGAAAGGCAGCTTCCTGTGGGGGATTTCTCGACTCCGTTTCACCGGCTCCATGAAAACATGCGATTCATACCGGCTTGTACTTCCGCTTGAAATGACGGGGAAGCACAGATGACACAACTGCAGGTCCCGTAACGCTGACTTCATATTGCGCCCATAGGGCGCCTCCACAAGCCTCGCCCGCAAAGCGGACGTCAAACCTAAGAACCCTTTGAACCTTCTGAACCCTCATGTGCGCATTCTGCATAGAATGCGCAAGTCAGCCGAAGTTGGCCCTTAGCCTGCCCATAAAAGGGCCTTCCTATTGTCGGCTGACCGTTCGCAGGCGTGTCCACGTGCCCTACTCTTCCTCCCAGGGCAGGTGAATATGAGGGGGCTTCAGGAACCGGGGGAGAATGCCCTGGTCCTCTCTTGGATGGGCAGGAACGAAGACGGGAAGGCGGTTGGGGAGGATTTCCAAATCCAGAGGGAAGGTGGGGCCCAGATCGCCGTCTACATTGGTGACAAGGGGCTCGTTTTCCCGGATGGAAAGGTGGGCTTTCTTGAAGCTCACCACGGTAAGGAAGTCCGGCCCCATCTGCATGCCTGCCAAGAGCTTTGGTGCCGATTTCAGGGCCAGGAGCCACTCAAAATCGTGGAAGAGGCAGAGCTTGATGACCCCTTTATTTCTTTCCGACGGCGGAATGAGGTTATGGAAACTTCCGGCGGAGTCGGTGAGCATGGCGGCAATGAGGGGAGAGGACACTTCGATGACGGTGCCGTTTTCCTCTTCAATTTTGAAATGGTAGGATTTCTGCTTCGATACCACCTGCATGCCCTTCATGTAGTAAGCCAGGGATCCGAAGAGGGTCTTTTCCTTGATGGTGACTTTGCCTACGGCTTCGGAAATGCTGCCGGCGCCCACCACATTGATGAAGTAGCGGTCATTCACCCGGCCTACGTCGATATTCGTTTTTACCGCCGTTTCCAGCATGTGAATGGCTCCCTGGGGAGAGCGTGGAATGTGAAGGGCCCTGGCCAGGTCGTTTACCGTGCCGAAGGGGACAAAGCCGAAGGTGGAGCTGCTGTTGACAGGCACTATGCCATTGATGACTTCGTTAATGGTACCGTCGCCGCCCATGCATACCACATCCCGCCCTGCTTCTGCCGCATCTCTGGCAAAATCCGTGGCATCGCCTGCCTTTTCCGTGAGCTTGATGATGATATCATCAAACCGCTTGGAAAGGACAGAGTGCAAAAGGGGTATATAACGCGGTGCCCGTTCATGGCCCGATGTAGGGTTGACGATGATGGTACACTGTCCTTCTTTTTTCATGACTCTCACACTCCGTGCAATGGAGACCGGGGTCTCCTGAATTCTATCTATCCTATTATACCAAATAGAAAGGAAATTTTGACAGATTCATAAAAGTTTCCTGCCGAGGTTGAAACGCAATGGTACCATGCCGGATAGGAAACCATATGCGAACAGTTTCCTGTGAAGGTGAAACGCAATGGTGCTATGCCTGATAAGAAACCATACGCGAATAGTTTCCTGTCGAGTTGAAACACAATGGTGCTATGTAGAGTAGGAAACTATATGCGAAAAGTTTCCTACCGTCATGAAACGCAAGGGCCCCATGTGGAGTAAGAAACTTATTTCCTCAATACATTTTTTCAAAAAATCTATTGACAAGAACTGACCCGGGTATTATACTCTATGCATAACCGAAAACCCAAAGATACAAGGAACGGGAAAAAGGAAATTTCCTTGATTTACAGAGAGCCGGCGGTTGGTGTAAGCCGGTAAGAAGAAAACTTCCAACACTCACCCGTGAGTATTTCAGCCGAACTAAGTAAGCGGAAACGTCCATTCACGTTACGAATAGGAACACCAGAGTATAATGTAGGGTGGTACCGCGAAACTTTCGCCCCTATCTTCAAAAGAATGAAGATCAGGAGCTTTTTTATTTGGTATCATCGGTGTTCCACTGAGCGATAAACCAGGGTGGTACCGCGTATATGCGCCCCTGCCGGATGAATCAGTCCGGCAGGGGTTTTTGATTGGGTAACAATTTTCATTATATATCAGGGAGGAAACGAAAATGAAGAAATGGATGAAAGCAATGGCAGCAGCCATGGCAGCAGCAGCAGTATGTGGCGCATTTGCAGGATGCGGCGGTGACAAGAAAGCCGCTTCTTCCAGCGCAAAGGCTGCCAGCGGTGATACAGTAAAATTTGGCTTTGTTACCGCCTATACCGGCCCCGGCGCTGCTTATGGCCAGGCCGAAAAGGAAGGCGCAGAACTGGCTGTAGAAGAAATCAATAAAGATCCGAAAACAAAGATGAAAATTGATCTGGTTACTTACGACAGCAAGCTGAACAAGGCAGAAGCCATCAATGCCTTCAAGCGCCTCATTGAACAGGATAAGGTACTGGCTATTCAGGGCCCCATGACTTCCGGTGAAATTTTCGCTGCAGGCCCCATTGCCCAGCAGGCTAAAGTTGCTGTTTTCGGCACCAGCACCACGGCTCCGAAGGTAACAGACATTGGCGACTACATTTTCAGAAACGCCATCCCCGGTAAGCTGGCTATTCCTACCACAGTCAAGAAGGCCCATGATAAACTGGGATTCAAGAAGGTCGCTGTCATGTACTCCAACAACAATGACCAGATGGTCGGTGAAAATGAAATTTATCAGCAGACCTTCAAGGATATGGGCATTGATGTAGTGGATACCGAAACCTTTGCAGATAAAGATACCGATTTCTCCGCTCAGCTCACCAAGATTCAGGCAGCTAACCCGGACGTCATCTGCATTGCAGGCTTCTATCAGGAAGGCGCCCTCATTGTAAAGAAAGCCAGAGAAATGGGAATGAACCAGCCCATCATCGGCAACAACGGCTTCAACAGCCCCCAGTACATCAAACAGGCCGGCGATGCAGCCAACGGCACCCTGGTAGCAACACCCTGGAACCCGGATAGAAAGAGCGACAAGGCCCAGAACTTCCGTAAAGCCTTCGTAGCTAAGTACGGACACGAACCGGACCAGTTCGCAGCCCAGACCTACGATGCTTTCTACATTATGCATGAAGCCGCTGAAAAGTCCGGCTCCACCACAGACCGCAAGAAATTCCGCGATGCACTGGCCCAGATTAAGAACTTCGAAGGCGCTACCGGCAAGTTTGAATTTGATGAAAACAGGGATCCAAAGATGAATCTGGATGTACTCCAGGTACAGGATGGAAAATGGGTTCCTTTCGCTTAATAGGTTGAAATCCTAAATTGAAGCATGGAAGCATGGTATGGCAGCATAGAAGCATGGAAAAGCAGCATGGAAGTATGGACATAAGGAAATAGAGGAGCATGGGAGAAAGAAGAAGAGGAGCATAGGAAATAAAAAGGCAGAGCCCCGGGCTTCGCCTTTTTACGTGGGGAAAAGGGGCTGTGAAAAAATGATTAAACATTTTTTCACAGCCCCCTAAGGAAGCGCTGATTAAATCGTTATCGGATTTCATTCTTGGATTTTTATCCAATGCAAGGAATAAGTCGACGCGAATAGCGAGCTATTTAAGGAGACTTATGACGCAGCATTGGATAAAAATACATATGAAATTCGATTCTGCGAATTAATCAGTGCTTCCTTAAATACTGCGGCCACAGCCGCCACCACAACCCTCAGGCTGTGCACATTCTGCAGAGAATGTGCAAGTCAGTCGAAGTTGGCCTATAGCCTGCCCATAAAAGGTCCTTCCTTTTAATCGACTGACCGTTAGCGCTGTCAAACCAACACCCTCCGGCCGCCAGACCGGTCAAACTTGAGAACCCTCAGCGCCTTCGGCGCTGTCAAAAAATCACTGGAAACTATTTCCCATATGTGTCATCATAAAGCAATACAAGGAGGAAAGAAACATGGATGAAATGAATGAACTTTTTTATAAGGATGCCTACCTCAGGGAATTTGACGGAAAGGTTATAAGCTGCGTAAAGGGAAAGAAGGGTTATGAGGTGGTACTGGATGACACCGCCTTTTATCCCGAAGGCGGCGGACAGCCGGGAGACCAGGGCACATTGGGCGATGCGAAGGTGCTTGATGTGCACCGGAAGGAGGGTGTGGTGGTTCATTACACCGATAAGCCTCTGGAAGCAGGAAGCAAAGTGCACGGCACCATCGACTGGCAGCGGCGCTTTGATTTCATGCAGAACCACTCCGGCGAACACATCTATTCCGGCCTGGTGCATAAGAAATTCGGCTATGACAACGTAGGTTTCCACATGGACAAGGTGGTAACCGTGGATTTCAGCGGCCCCATGACCATGGAAGATGCGCTGGAAATCGAGAAGGAAGCGAATGCCCTGATTTACAGCAATGTGGAAACGAAGATTTCCTTCCCCACGGAAGAAGAGCTGAAGACCATTCCCTACCGGAGCAAAATCGAGCTCACCGGCAAAGTGCGGATTGTGGAATTTCCGGGCGGCGACATCTGCGCCTGCTGCGGCACCCATGTGGCAAGGACCGGGGAAATCGGACTCATTAAGGTGCTCTCCCTCATGAACCATAAAGGCGGCGTGCGCATCGAACTGGCCTGCGGCCGCTGGGCCATGGAGGACTATGACCGGGTGCACGACCTGAACCGGGACATTGCGGTCCGCTTCTCCGTAAAGCCCTACGAGACGGTGAAGGCTGTAGAGAAAATGGAAAAGGATATGGCAGACATGAGACAGAAAATCAATGAAATGAACCGCCATTACTTTGCCATGCGGGCATCGTCCCTTCCGGAAGGAAAGAAGGCGGTGCTCCTTTACGAAGAAACCATGGCGCCCATGGAACTTCGTAAATTCTGCGAATACCTGACAGAAAATAAACCGGACACCATTTTCTTCCTTGTCTCCCAAAAGGATGAAAACGCCCTGAACTACGCCATCGGAAGCGGCACAGTCAATCTGAAGCCCCTACTCAAAGAATGGAACACCCGCCTCCACGGCCGCGGCGGCGGAAAAGACATCATGCAGGGCTCCTTCGCCTGCCCGCTGGATGAAGTAAAGAAACTGGTGGAAGAAATGGGGAAATAGTTTCCCGTGGCGATGAAATACGATGGTGTCATGTCGGATAGGAAACCAAACGCGAACAGTTTCCTGTTGTGGTGAAACACGATGGTGCTATGTCGGACAGGAAACTATACGCAAACAGTTTCCTGCTGTGATGAAACACGATGGTACCATGTCGGACAGGAAACTATACGCAAACAGTTTCCTGCCGTGATGAAACACGATGGTGCCATGTCGGACAGGAAACTATACGCGAATAGTTTCCTGCCGCGATGAAGCTCCGCAGTGTCATGTCGGATAGGAAACCATACGCGTACAGTTTCCTGCCGCGATGAAACACATGAGTGCCAACAGAGAGGAAACTTCAGACTATCAGACAACATCTGCACATCGGTGCCCGACAGGGCTGAGGAACACCGAAAGATTTTGCAAAGACCTGACGCCCCCTATCCTCCGGCGCTTTCAGCGCCACCCCCTTCCTGTGGAAGGGGGCTTTAATTCTTCGTCATGCAGCACTTGTGACACTAAGGCGAATCCCGTAACGTCCTTGCGTCCCCTTTAGGGGAAGAGGGCCACGAAGTGGCGCAGGGGTGTACGACGCTGCAAGCCGGATTGATACTCTACGCTGACTTGACTGCCAAACGGCAGCCTTCCCGCCGACTGGTATTTAATAGCATTTGTCTCATAAGCGGCACTTACCGAGATTCTTCGCCTGCGGCTCAGAATGACCATGATGGCGGGAAGTAAATCCCGTAACGCTGACTATAAAACTTATCGTCGCAGGCGATACCACACCCTTTGAACCTTTTGAACCCAGGGCCGCATCAGCGGCCCTTTATCCATGCCGGCAGACGGATTGTTCCTCCGGCGGCCCACACGCCCAGGAGGATAAGGGCGGCGCCTGTGAGTTCTCCTATGCCCATGTTTTCACCGAGGAAGAAGTAGGCGAAGATGGCGGCGAAGACCGGTTCCAGGGAGAAAATGAAGCCTGCCCTTTCGGGGGTGGTATACTCCTGGGCCACGGCCTGCACGGTGAAGCCGTAGGCGGAGGAGAAGACTGCAAGCCCCAGAATAGCACTCCATTCGGGAAGGGTGGAAGGGAGCTTTGGCGTTTCCAGGAGAAGGGAGGCGGCGCCGGCTATGAGGCCTGCAAAGCCCATCTGCCATATGCCCAGAAGCAGGCTGTCTACTTTGGAGACGAAGGTATTGGTGAAGAGAATGTCCAGGGCGTAAAGGAAGGCAGCCAGCAGGCAGAGCACGAAACCCTTGTCCAAGGTGATGGAGGTGACACCGTTCAGGATGAAAAGACCGGCGGTGACGATGGCGGTGCCTGCCATGATGGGAAGAGAGGGCATCTTCCGTATGTAGAGACCGTGAAGGATGGGCACCATGATGACGGAGGTGGAAATAAGGAATCCGGCGGTGGAGGCGGATGTGCCAATGACACCGTAAATGACGCCGATGAAGACGCCGGCAATGAGAAAGCCGGTGATGGCGCTGTATTTCAGTATTTCCCGGTCGGTCTTCCTGATACGCTTCATGAAGAAGGGGAGCAGGAGGAAGAAGGCAAAAAGACAGCGCAGCGCCGCAATGGAGATAGGCGGCATGGTCTCTGCGCCCAGTTTCATAAATCCGTAGGAACTGCCCCACACGAAGGCGGCAGTAAAAAGAAGAAAATCGGCTTTCTGCTGGCTCATAGTGACTCCTTGTAAGAATATTTACTTTCGGTATTTTATCATAATTCCTCTTTAGAAATATATAAGAAAATGGTATAATCCGTATAGAATTTATTAAATGAGAGGAGACCTGCTATGTCTTTTAAAGAAATCCCTGTGGAAGAATGTGGACTGAATCCGTTTACCAATCTGGCCGATTACTGCATCGTCACCGCAGGAAATAAAGAAAAATGCAATCCCATGCTTGTGACCTGGGGCGGCTTCGGTGTCATGTGGAGAAAGCCGGTGGCTTCCATCTATATCCGCCAGAGCCGTTTCACCAAGACCATTCTGGATGCCCAGGACTATTTCACACTGTCCTTCCCGCCGGTATCCTTAAAGCCAAAGGAAAGCTACATGGGCTCCCACTCCGGAAGGGACGGCGACAAATTCGAAGGCAGCGGCCTTCATCCCTATGCCATCGGCGACGAAGCGGTGGGGCTTGAAGAAGCGGACCTGATCCTGGTGTGCCGAAAGATTTATACCCATGAAATGAAGGAAGAGTTCTATACGGACAAGGAAACCTACGAAAGATGGAATTCCGGCAGACAGGCCGGCAATAACCACAGCATTTACATGGGAGAAATCGTGAAAGTTCTGAAAAAGTGCTGAGAAATGAAAAATCCCCGCCGGTCATGGAAATCATGACCGGCGGGGATTTTTATTGTGGAAAGGCTTCCTATTCGGCGTGAAGCCGATGAGTTTCCTATCCGGCGTGACGGCTATGTGATTCATGACGGCAGGAAACTGTTTGCGGATAGTTTCTCATTCGACATGAAGCTGATGCATTCCATAGCGGCAGGAAACTATTGGCAAATGGTTTCCTATCCGGCGTGGCGCCGATGGCGTTTCATAGCGATAGGAAACTGTTCGCGGATGGTTTCCTATCCGGCGTGACGGCTATGTGATTCATAGCGGCAGGAAACTGTTTGCGGATAGTTTCCTATCCGGCATGAAGCCGATGTGTTTCATGGCGACAGGAAACTATTTGCAAATGGTTTCCTATCCGGCGTGGCGCCGATGGCATTTCATAGCAGCAGGAAACTTTTCGCTAAAGGTTTCCTGCTCAAACATGACACCACTGCGTTCCATTACCACAGGAAACTTTCTATCTTCTATCTTCTACGTCTCCCTCCAGTACCATATCCGAACTCTTCAAAGTGCCTTCTTTTCTTCTCTTTTCAAATTCCGCCGTAGCGGTGAAGAGGACGTCGCTGGAGCTGTTTAGGGCTGTTTCACAGGCGTCTTCCAGTACGGAGATGATGAATCCCACGCCCACCACCTGCATGGAGATGTCGTTGCTGATGCCGAAGGAGGCGCAGGCTACGGGGATGAGGAGGAGGGAGCCGCCGGCGACTCCGGAGGCTCCGCAGGCGCCGATGGTGGCTACCAGGCAGAGGAGGAAGGCCGTGGGGATGTCCACTTCAATGCCCAGGGTGTGGGCGGCGGCCAGGGAGAGGACGGAAATGGTGACGGAGGCGCCGGCTGTGTTGACGGCAGCTCCCAGGGGAATGGAAATGGTGTACATGTCCGGGTCCAGTCCCAGACGGCGGCATAGGGAGAGGTTTACCGGAATATTGGCGGCGCTGCTTCTGGTGAAGAAGGCATAGACGCCGCTTTCCTTCAGGGTGGTGAGTACCAGGGGGTAGGGATTTTTATGAATCCTTGTGAAAACAAGGAGCGGGTTCATCACTAGGGCTACGGTGCCGTAGGCGCCAATAAGGACGGCCAGAAGCTTCATATAGCCAAGGAGGGCGGAAAGGCCTTCGCTGCCTACGGAATTGGCCACCAGTCCCATAATGCCAAGGGGCGCCAGGTGGATGACCCAGCCCACGATTTTGGTGACTGCTTTGGCGGTATCATCAAGCATTCTTTTCGTGTGGTCACTGCCCATGGATTTCATGGCAATGCCGAAGATGACTGCCCAGAGGAGGATGCTGATGTAATTGGCCTTCAAGAGGGCGCTCACCGGATTGTCGATGGTGCTCATGACCAGGTTGAAAAGCACTTCTCCGATACCGCTGGGCGGCGCTGTATTTCCCACTTCCGCACCGGTCTCAAGGGAGAGGGTGGTGGGGAAGAGGAAGGAAAAGGACACGCCGATAATGGAAGCCAGGAAAGTGCTTGTCATGTACAGGGTGACGATGGGCTTCATGCTGCCCTTCTGGTCCGGCTTTTTCTGGGCAATGGCGTTGATGACAAGGAAGAAAACCAGCACCGGAGCCACGCTTTTCAGGGCTTTCACGAAAAGGTCGCCGAATACCTTGAGCAGCGGCACCGACTGTGGCAGGGTCACTGCCAGCACGATGCCTATCACCAGGCCCAGGGCAATCTGGTGAATCAGCTTGATATGGGAAAGAATGGATTGTATCTTGGAAATCAAAGGGGTCCTCCTATATATGTAAAAAGAAACATTACGGTTTTTAATTATACGCTTATAATTCAGGGAACGCAATGAGTTTTAAAAGATAGAAGATAGACGAAAGAAGATAGACGAAAGAAGATGGAAACTTCCGGACAGCCTTCCGTTTTTTCCCATATAAACTTTCAATAGGATAGTTGTAATTCAAATTTGAATTTGATAAAATAAGGACATAAAAGATGATAGTTTCTTTCATATGCTGCTCATAAGGAGGTGGCGGTATGGATAGGAAAAAGAAAGCAGCCCTTGGCGCAGTTTCCCTGCTGTCGGCTGCTTTTTGCTTGTTTCCCATGGCGGTGGGGGCAGAGGAGCCGGTGAATCTGGAGAAAACTTCCTGGACCGCTCTGGCGGGAATGTACGAAAATCCCTATTTCACAGAAACAAAGGGAGCTTCCCTGTCGCCGGAGGTGCTGTCGGAGTGGTGGAAGGTCTTTCACGACGACACGCTGGACTCTCTCATTTATACAGCCCTTGACCGGAACCGTGATTTAGCGCAGGCGGAGTCCCGGCTGAAGCAGGCCCGGGAAGCACTGGGCATGACCAAGGCATCCCTGGTGCCCTGGGTGAATGCAGGCGCCGGCTGGGTAAGGGCGCAGGCGCCGGAAGGGGTGATTTCCGACGTGACACCGGCGGAGCTGGAAAAAGTGCCGGGCATGACCATTGACAACAGCCATAACCTTTCCTATGCAGGACTGGATGCCTCCTGGGAGCCCGATTTCTTTGGCAAAAACAGGGCCAAAGTGAAGGCTTCGGAAAAATCGCTGGAGGCACAAAGGGGCATGCTTTACTCTACATGGGTATCCCTTTCGGCGGAGGTGGCCATGAATTACATCACCCTCCGCACCCTGCAGGAAGAGCTGGCGGTGACAGAGGCCCATATCCAAAACCAGAAGGAAAATCTCTCCCTCCTTCAGGTGAATGAAAACACCGGTCTTCTTTCTGCCCTTCCCGCCGACCAGGCCTCCTACACACTCCATGAATCGGAGGCCAAGGTGCCGGAACTGAAGACGGAAATCGCAGCTGCGCTGAACCGGATTTCCATTCTCACCGGCACCGTGCCGGGAGCGCTGAATGAAAAACTCCTGACCCCGTCGCCCCTTCCGGACGTCGACAGCGCCCTGTACAACGCCATTCCAGCGGAGGTGCTCCGCCAGCGGCCCGATGTGCATGCGGCGGAAATGGCCTGGGCGGCGCAGATAGCTAAAACCAGGGAAGCCAGGGCGGAAATGAAACCGAAGTTTTCCATCCTCGGCGTGCTGGGCCTGGCAGCCCTTTCCGGCGGCCTCTTCTCCGCCGGCAGCCACGCCTTCGGCATTATGCCCCAGGTGACGTACCCTCTTTTCAACGGCGGCGCCCTTAGAAGAAATGTGAGGGTGCAGAGCGAAAAGGAAAAGGAAATGCAGGCGGCCTATGAAAATACGGTGCTCAAAGCAGCCGGTGAAGTGCGAAGTGCCATGACCGCCGTGAGCCAGGATAAAATCCGGAAGGATTCCCTGGAAAAGGGGCGGGATAAGGCAAAGGAGGCGCTGGATCTTTCGCAGAATCAGTTCACCTATGGCCTTTCCGACTACATGAACGTACTGGATGCCCAGCGCCATTACCTCTCTTTGGACCAGAACTATACCCTGTCCAAGGGAAAAGAGCTTACCGACATGGTGGCCCTCTTCAAAGCCCTGGGCGGCGGCTGGAAGCCGCTGGATGAGAAAGAGGGAGAAAAGGCAGAGGAGAGAAGGTAGAAGATAGAGGATAGACGATAGAAGATAGAGGGTAGAAGGTAGAAGATAGAAGGTAGAAAGTAGAGGGAAAGGAGGCAGCTTTCGGCTGTCCGCTTGCCGCTGTCGGCTGACCGCCTGCGGATTTCTGCGAATCAGGTTTCTTCGCAGAGGTTTATTGGCCCACCGCTTCAGCGGGGGAAGGGGTTTATACACTGCGGCGAAGCTGCCTCCACAACCCTCGGGCCAAAGGGACTGTCAAACATAAGAACCTTACGAATCTTTCTACACAACCCTTCTGCACAACCCGCCGCCGCAGGCGGCCACAAACCTCGGGCCCTTCGGGCCCGTCCACCTTCCCCTCTGAACCCTTTGAACCTTTTGAACCATCTGAACCCTCACGCCAAAGGCGTGTCCATTATATAAAAGAGGTGCATACTATGTTAGACAAAATCAAGGAACACAAAAAGGCCTCCGTCCTTGCAGTCCTTCTTCTTGTGCTGATACTGGGGTTTGGACTGTACCAGTACAGAAACCACAAAGCGGCGGAGGAGGCTGCGCGGCAGCTGGTGCTGTATGGCAATGTGGACCTTCGGGAGGTGTCCCTTGCTTTTAAGAACAGTGACCGTATTTCCGATATCCTTGTGGAGGAAGGGGATGCGGTGACGAAGGGACAGGTGCTGGCGAAGCTGGATACGGCGGACCTGGAGCACCGCATGGATATTACCCGTTCCCAGATCGACGCCCAGCAGGCGGTGGTGGATAAGCTCCACAACGGCACCAGGGCAGAGGATTTGCGGAGCGCCGAGGCGAAGGTGAAGGAAGCCCGGGCAGAGAAGGATTTTCTGGCCTCCGATTACCAGAGAAAGCAGGATGCCTTCGAGGCTTCCGGCGGAAAGTCCGTGAGCCGCCAGGTGCTGGAGGATGCGAGAACGAAGCTCAACGTGGCAGAAGCCAAAGTGAATGAAGCGGAGGAAGCGCAGAATCTGGCGGTGGCAGGTCCCCGGAGTGAAGATGTGGCTGCCGGGGAAGCCCAGCTGGATGCGCTGCAGAATACACTGAAGCAGGAAGAATACACCCTGTCCCAGTCGGAGCTCATTGCGCCCCAGGACGGCGTGGTCCGTTCCCGCTTAATGGAGGTGGGGGACATGGCTTCTCCCCAGAAGCCGGTGTTCCGTATTTCCCTGAATACGAAGAAATGGGTGCGGGTGTATGTGAAGGAAGGAGACCTTGGCAAAATCCATGAAGGCATGGATGCAGAGGTCTATACGGACAGCGATTCGAAGAGTCCGGTGAAGGGGCAGATCGGCTATATTTCCTCCACCGCCGAATTTACGCCGAAAAATGTGGAAACTTCGGAGCTCCGCACGGCCCTTCTCTATGAGGTGCGGGTATATGTGAGGGACCCGGGAAATAAACTTCGCATGGGCATGCCGGCTACGGTAAAAATCGGACTGTAAAGGGTGATGACATTGGATGAATGGGTAATCAGGGCCGATGATTTGTACAAGGCCTTTGAAATCAGGAAGGGACAGCTGCTTCCTGCCCTGGACCATCTGTCCCTTTCCGTGAGAAAGGGGGAGCTTACGGCGGTCATCGGTCCCGACGGCGCCGGAAAAACCACCCTTATGAGGCTCATTGCAGGCCTCATGGTGCCCACCTCCGGCAGCCTTTCTGTACTGGGCCTTGACAGCGTGAAGGATGCGCAGGAAATCCAGAGCCGTATTTCCTACATGCCCCAGAAGTTCGGCCTCTATGAGGATCTGACGGTTTCGGAAAATATGAATCTTTACGCCGACCTTCACGGCGTGCCGAAGGAAACGCGGCCTGCCCGTTTCCAAAAACTTCTGGAAATGATGGGACTGGAGCGTTTCACCGGACGATTTGCAGGAAAGCTTTCCGGCGGCATGAAGCAGAAGCTGGGCCTAGCGTGCACCCTGGTCCGTTCGCCGGACCTGCTCCTTCTGGACGAACCGACGGTGGGGGTGGATCCCCTGTCCAGAAGGGAGCTCTGGGAAATCCTGAAGGAGTTCGTGAAGGAAGAGCATCTTTCCATCTTCGTAAGCACCGCCTATATGAATGAAGCGGAAATGTGCCGTCATGTGTTCGTGCTGAACCAGGGCCATATCCTGGCGGACGGGACGCCGGAAGACCTGCGCCGCATGGGCGAGGGCCGCACCTATCGGGTGATGCCGGAGGAAGGGGTGCCCACCCGGATTCTGCAGGCCCATCTTCTGGACGATGATGAACATGTGGTGGATGCCGTGCCCCGGGGCGGGGAGGTTCATTTCATTGCCCGTGAAAGGGGAATGAAAATCCCCTATTTAGAAGAGAAGGGACTTACGGCAGTGGAAGATACGCCGCGGCTGGAAGACGGCTTCATGATACTCCTTCGGAAGGCGGAGTCTTCTGTGCTGAAGGCTTCGCAGGAAAGCGAAAGGGCCCTGGACGCAGGGGGCCGGCCGTCGGCAGAAGTGAATATCCAGGTGAAAAATCTGGTGAAGAAGTTCGGAGACTTCACGGCGGTGGCCAATACGTCCTTTGAGGTGCACAAGGGAGAAATCTTCGGCCTGCTGGGGCCAAACGGCGCCGGAAAGACCACCACTTTTAAAATGCTCTGCGGCTTACTTCCGGAAACCAGCGGATTTCTTTCCGTGGCGGGAGTGGATTTAAGAAAGGCCAGGACCAGGGCTCGTGCCAATATCGGCTATGTGGCCCAGAAATTTTCTCTCTACAGCCATATGACGGTACGGGAAAATCTCAATTTCTTCGGCGGCATTTACGGTTTGACGCCGAGCCGGAAGAAAAAGCGGATAAAAGAAGTGGTGAAGGAATTTTATCTGGAGGACAGGATGGACATGAAGGCGGGAGACCTGCCGGGCGGCTACAAGCAGCGCCTGTCCATGGCCTGCGCCCTCATTCATGAGCCGAAGATTCTATTTCTGGATGAACCCACCTCCGGCATCGATCCCCTGGCAAGGCGCAATTTCTGGCGGCAGATTACCACTTTGGCCGCCAGGGGCACCACCATCATCATTACCACCCATTTCATGGAGGAAGCGGAGTATTGCGACCGATTCATGATACAGGACAATGGCCAGCTCCTGGCCATCGGCAGTCCGTCGGAAATCCGGAAAAAGCTCCATGAGCCTCGGGCGGATATGGATGATATTTTCATTAAGATCGTAGATGAAGCCAGAAAGAAAGGAGAGAAAAATCCATGGAAGGATTCTGCCGGCGCATGAAGGCGCTGATTTACAAGGAATTTCTCCAGCTGGGAAGAGACTCCAGTTCCCTCCTTCTGGGCATCGTTCTCCCCATTATTCTTATCCTTATCATCGGCTATGGCATATCGCTGGATGTGAAAAATGTGCCCTGCGCCGTGGTGCTGGAGGATGCGTCTCCCAAGGCCCAGGATGCGGTGAGCTTTTTGAACGGCTCCGATTATTTTTCGCCCCGCTATGTGACAAGCATGGCGGAAGCGGAAAGGGCGCTCATTGACCGGGATGTGAATGTAATTATTGACATACCGCCCGATTTCACGTCCTCCCTCTACGAAGGGCGGGCGAAGGTGCAGGTCATCATGGATGGCGTGGAAACGGCCACCGCCATGAGCACCGGCTCCTATGTGGAAAGCTCCCTCTCCGCCTGGATGGCCAAAGAAGGCTTTACCGGCGGCGGTATTTCCATTGTCTCCCGCATGTGGTTCAACGATGCGAACTCCAGTACCTGGTTCTTTATCCCCGGCCTCATTATGCTTATCATGACCATTGTAGGAGTCATGCTCACATCCGTGGTCATGGCCCGGGAATGGGAGCGGGGTACCTTTGAATCTCTCTTCGTTACCCCTGTAAAGCCTATGGAACTGGTGCTGGCCAAGATGGTGCCCTATTTCTGCGTAGCCCTTTTGGGCATGGGCATCTGCCTGGTGCTGTCCCGTTTTCTCTTTGAAGTGCCCATGGTGGGCTCCCTCATGGCATTGATTCTGATTTCCATGGTGTACCTGCTGGTGGCACTGGGCATAGGCCTTGTGATTTCCGCTGTTACGAAAAGGCAGTTCCTGGCCTGCCAGTTTTCCCTGCTCATCAGCTTCCTGCCCTGCCTGGTGCTGTCGGGCTTCATTTTCGACCTTCGCTCCACGCCGGCCTTCGTGCAGGCGGTGGGACAGGTGCTGCCCTTTTCCCACTACCTTATTTCCATCAGAACCCTATTCCTCTCCGGCACGGACACAGGGCTTCTCTTGAAGGAGGGAGGGCTTCTCTTCCTGTATGCCCTGTTTTTTGTAAGCGCCGCTTTCGGTATGACGAAGAAGAAGGTGGAATGATGGATGAAATCAGACTCTTCCTGCAGCAGCTCCGGGTCATCTGCGTGAAGGAAATCATGGCCATATGGAACGACCCCGCCACCCGGCGCATCGTGGTGATTCCGGTCATCATTCTGGGCTTCCTCTTCGGCTATGCCGCCAATTACAATCTGGAAGACGCGCCCTATGTGGCGGTGGATGAAAGCAGGAGCTATGCGTCCTCAAGGCTCCTTGCCCGCTTTGACGGCACCGGCCTTTTCCACCGCATCGCTACCCTCCAGAATCCCGATGAAATGGGAACTTACATCACCCGGGGCGACGCGGTGATGGCAGTGGTGATTCCCGCCGATTTTGAGCGGAAACTGGATACGGGAGAAAAGGCGGAAATCCAGCTGATTACGGACGGCAGAAATACCATGACCGCCGGCCTTTCTTCCGCCTACGCCGCCCACATTGTGGGCCGGTTTAATCTGGATTTGGCAGGGAGGGACAGCCCGGTCACCATTGAAAGCAGGACCTGGTTCAACCCGAACCAGATTACCCGGTGGTTCTTCCTCCCCGGCATTATCGGCCTTCTGAGCTTTGCCCAGGTATTTCTTCTTTCCGGCTTATCCGTGGCCCGGGAAAGGGAGGAGGGCACCTTCGAACAGCTCCTGGTGGCGCCGGTTTCTCCGGCGGTGATTTTGATAGGCAAGGCGGTGCCGCCTATGATTGTGGGCTTCATCCAGTGCACCATCCTCCTCTGTATCAGCTATTTCTGGTTTCAGGTGCCCTTTGCGGGCTCCCTTGTCACCTTTTATACGGCCCTCTTCTTCTATCTGTTGAGCTCCACCGGCTGCGGACTCATTGTGTCTTCCATTTCCAAAAACATGCAGCAGGTGCTGGTGTATGTCATCGTTTTCATGATTCCCATGGCCCTCCTTTCCGGCATTATCACGCCGGTCAGGAATATGCCCCAGTTCCTGCAGATGATTACCTATGCGGATCCCCTGCGTTTTGCGCTGGAGCTCATACGGCGCATCTATCTGGAAGGGCTCACATTCAGCCAGCTGGCCTGGAATTTCGTGCCCCTGGCCGCCATTTCCCTGGTGACCCTCATCATTGCGGGCTACCTGTTCCGCCATCATATGAATTGAAGGTGAATCTATGAAATCCATCAAAAAGAGTACAAGAGAAGACGGAGAAGAAACAAAAGCAAGGCTCATTGAGTGCGCCGGCCGCCTCATCGCGGACCAGGGCTTTGACCGCACCACCAGCAAGGACATCTGCCGCCTGGCAGGAACCAACCTGGCCGCCGTGAACTATCACTTCGGCAGCAGGGAAGGCCTCTACAAAGCGGTGCTGGACGAAGTATACCACTATGTCATTTCCCCGGTGGAAATCGATACGATTTATCATAGGAACATACCGCCCCGGGACAAGCTCATGGAACTTCTGGACCTATACGTCAAAGAAGCCCTCTTCTCCGAAAGCTGGCAGGTGAAGGTGAGCATACGGGAGCTTATCAACCCCTCCGCCATTTTCTCCAGTTTTGCGGAAAGCTGCATAGGCAGGAAACTGACGCCGGTACTGGATATGCTCTCCGCCTATCTGGGCATTCCGGCAGATGACCCAAGGGTGCCCCGTGCTTTTCTCACCGCCCTGTCCCCCTTCCTCATCTTCCTCCTCTCCGGCCACCGCCAGATGGGCCTCGTCATGTACGGCCTCTCCAGACAGGATAAGGAACAGAAAATGGAAGAAGCGGACATGCTGAAAGAATTCGTCTTCGCCGGACTGGACAGGCTGAAAGAGAAATGGGGGAGGGAAGAGAATTGAGGTTTGAAAATTGAGATTTGAGGTTTGAGATTTGAGATTTGAGGTTTGAGGTTTGGAGACAATCAGACGGTCAGACGCTAGGGAAGCGCTGATTAAATCGTTATCGGATTTCATTCTTGGATTTTTATTCAATGCAAGGAATCAGTCGACGCGAATAGCGAGCTATTTAAGGAGACTGATGACGCAGCATTGGATAAAAATACATATAAAATTCGATTCTGCGAATTAATCAGTGCTTCCTTAGACTCCTTTCCTGCCGGACAGGTCATTCAAAGCGAAGTGAAGAATCTCGGTACGAACAGTAAATGACGGATTGATTATAAATACCGGTCGGCAGGAAGAAAACAGTACGGGAAGAAGCATAACACAGGCTTCTTCCTGCCGGACAGGTCATTCAAAGCGAAGTGAAGAATCTCGGTACGAGCAGTAAGTGAGAGGATTAGTTATAAATACCGGTCGGCAGGAAGGTGGGCGATATAGGAAGAAATATAACGCAGGGGGCTGTGGAAAAATGTAAATCATTTTTTCACAGCCCCCTGAATACTACGGCGTCAGCAGCTGCTGTCGTTTCACTGCTGTCAGGATGGGGAAATCCGATTTCCCCGCTTCCTGATGAGTCATTATTTCTTTTCAAATTCCTTTTTCAGTACATAGCCGTAGGCATGTTTCCTACCATCTTCGCCGGTCTGTACATAGACGCCCTGAATTTCAGGAGCAAAGCCGGGGAGCTGGTTGATGCCTTCCACCAGGTCAAGGAAATAGGTAACAGCGGTTTTGGACCATTTTTCGCCGGGATGTACGCAGAGGACGCCTGGCGGATAGGGGAGGGCGCCTTCCAGGGCCGTGCGGCCTTCTGCTTCGGCAAGGTCCACCAGTTCGCCGTGGGCTCTCATGAATTCATACTGCGCTTCCTGGGGATTCATCACGTATTCCGGGAAATAGTCTTTCAGGAAGAGCTGCTTCTGCAGGGTGGACACTTTACGGTCCTTGTAGAAATCGTGCATTTCCTGGCAGAGGCGGCGGATGGTGTAGCCTCTGTACTTTTCTTCATAGGCGTTGTAAATGGAGGGGAGCACTTCGGACATGGGCGCATCCTGGTCGATGAGCTGTTCGAAACGGATGAGCTTGGCCACCAGGTCGTTCATCTTTGTTTCGCTTTCAGCCGGAGTCATGAGGAAGAGGATATCATTGAGATCGCATTTTTCCGGAATAATGCCGTTTTCGCGGAGGTAGTTGGCCAGAATATTTCCGGGAATGCCGAATTCTTCATAGCCGCCGTTTTCTACATCAATGCCGGCAGTCACGAACTGCAGCTTCATGGGGTCGATGAAGTACTGGCCCTTGCCGTAGCCGTCGAATCCGTGCCATTTGGCGCCCGGTTCGAAGGCCCAGTAGTTAATGTCGTTGGCCATTTTTTCCGTATCCCCTTCTTCCCATTTCTTTCCGTAAACCACAGGCGGCACGAGGGGACGGATGTAGTGGCAGTTGCGGAGGACCTGCTTTCTGGTTTCAATCACCAGTTTCACCGCATCTCTCCAGAGCTTCTTGCCCGCTTCACCTTCATGCATCTTGGCGTTCACGTCGAGCGCGGCGAAGAGCTGGTACAGGGGGGAGGTGGAAGCGTGCATCATGAATGCATTGTTCACTCTCTTGTGAGGTACATAGCGGTCCTGGCCTTTAATGTGGGAGTCCTTCTTGTGAATCTGGGAGGTCATGGAGAAGCCGGCCTGCTGTTTGTGGACGGACTGGGTGACGAAGATGCCCGGGTCTTCCGGCCCCAGGTCCAGCAGAAGGGGAGAGCAGTCCTTCATCATGGGGATGAACTGTTCATAGCCCACCCATGCGGAGTCGAAGAAAATGTAGTCGCAGAGATGGCCGATCTTATCTACCACCTGGCGGGCGTTGTAAATGCAGCCGTCATAGGTGCCCAGCTGGATGACTGCCAGACGGATGGGTCTCTTGTCTTTGGCCTTCACCGGATCCCTTTCAGCCACCAGTTTCCGAATGTATTCTTCATTGAAGCAGTGTTCCGGAATGCCGCCGATGGAGCCGAAGGCATTTCTTTCAGTTTCCAGATATACAGGGGTGGCACCGGCCAGCACCAGGGCGCCGTGGTCGATGGACTTATGATTGTTCCGGTCGAAGAGGACGATATCGCCGGGGGTGAGCACTGCATTCAGCACCACCTTGTTGGAAGTGGAAGTGCCGTTCAGTACGAAATAGGTCTTGTCGGCGTTGTACACCCTTGCGGCGTGTTTCTGGGCTGCCAGGGCCGGGCCTTCATGAATGAGGAGGTCACCCATGGCCACGTCTGCGTTGCACAGGTCCGCGCGGAATGTGTTTTCACCGAAGAAGTCGTAGAATGCGCGGCCTGCCGGGTGTTTCCTGAAGAAAGCGCCGCCCTGATGGCCTGGGCAGTCAAACTGGGAGTAGCCGTTTTCCACGTATTTCTTCAGGTCCTTGAAGAAAGGAGGAAGCATGGCATCTTCATAGTGGGATGCAGCGCTTTCAATCTGTCGGCTGTAGAAATCGTGATCCGTGCCGTTCAGGTCGATGACCCGGTATACTTTGCTGATGACATCGTTAGCCACCGGACCTTCCTTGGTGCGGATGAGGAGCACCGGAATGTTAAAGGCAAAAATCATTTCCTTCTTCAATACATCGGTGTCCGTATCCGTAATGACTACGGCACCTACGTCGGTGAAGTCGGTATCATTGACGCCGCTCACTTCGCGGGAGGAAATGCTGCCGAAAATTTCAAGGGCTTTATCAGAGTAAGCAATTTTTAAATGTTTCACGATTGAAACCTCCTGTACGGAACATTTTGTTATGAATGGGAAGCGTGAGGTGTGTGCACAGCACCGGATGCGCTTTCCCTGCAGGGGACTCATGTCCTTTACTGTGCTTATTGTATAGAAAATTGGGAAAATACGCCAATACCGATTCCATACTAAAAAAGAAAATCCGGGAAATCATTTGGAAGGAGGCTCTTGCTCTTCGTCATGCAGCACTGGAGACACTAAGGGGATTCCCGTAACGCAGGCTCCTTCCCTAGGAATGGAGCTGGGCGGAGCCCTGAGGAACACCGAAAGAACTGATGCCGCTGTTTTTCGATGCCTAATGACACAGCCTTCCCGCCGACCGGTGTTTTTTAGTGAGCTGGTGGACTAGTGGACTAGTGTGCTAGTCGGAGTCAATGTCGGCGCTTACCAAGATTCTTCGCCTGCGGCTCAGAATGACCATGAGGGCGGGAAGTAAATCCCATAACGTAGGCTCCTTCCTCAGGAAGGAGCTGGGCGAAGCCCTGAGGATAGGTCCGAAAATTTGAGAAGAGACCTGACGCCCCTATCCTCCGTCGCCTTCGGCGCCCCCCCTTCCTGGGGAAGGGGGCTCTGGCACTTCGTCATATAACACTGGAGACACTAAGGGTATTACCGTAACGTCCTCGCGTCCCCTTTAGGGGAAGAGGGCCACGAAGTGGCGCAGGGGTGTACGACGATGAAAGCCGGATTGACACTCTACGCTGACCTGACTGCCAATCGGCAGCCTTCCCGCCGACTGGTATTCACTACCGATTTCTTCAACTGCGGCGCGTACCGAGATTCTTCACTGCGTTCAGAATGACGGTGAGGGCGGGAAGTAAATCCCGTAACGCTGACTTTATATTTATCGCCGCGAAGCGGCGATACCACAACCCTCGGACGCGAAGCATCCGTCAACCCTAAGAACCCTAAGAACCCTAAGAACCTTCTGAACCCGAGCCGCGAAGCGGCTCCAAAGACGCCCCTATCCTCCGTCGCCTACGGCGCCACCTCCTTCCTATGGAAGGAGGCTCTTGCTCTTCGTCATGCAGCAATGGAGACACAGAGGCTGGCCCCGTAACGCTGACTATATACTCATCGCCCGCAGGGCGATACAACAACCCTCGCGCCAAAGGCGCGTCAAACCTTAGAACCCTAAGAACCTTCGGGCCGAAGGTCCGTCAACCCTCACGCCGCAGGCGTGTCCAGAAGCGGCGATACCTTCCCCATGAGCGTCAGCGAACACAACCCTTCTACACAACCCGCCGCCGCAGGCGGCCATAACCTCCAGCCCCGCAGGGGCTGGCCACCTTCCCCCTCTGAACCTTCTGAACCCGGGCCGCGCAGCGGCCCATTATCATATTGACACTATCCCATAGGGGTGCTATACTCTTTCATATACAAAAGCCGTAGAACAGGAAGAGTAGTCCTGATGGAAGCCATCCAAGGGAGCCGGCGCAAGTGGAAGTCCGGTATGGCAGTCTTGATGAATGGGCCTGGGAGGCGCTGTTTCGAACCACCGGTGTAGAGACAGACGGATTTCACCGTTACTGGAAACTGAGATGGGCATTTGCCAATATGGGTGGTACCGCGGAATTATATCCTTTCGTCCCTTTGCTGTTTAGCAGAGGGATGAAGGGATTTTTATTTTACAGGAGGTTGTCATCATGGAACAGGTTATGGATGTATCAAAACTTGTCTTTACCAAGGCGAGGGGAGGCAGGTTCCGCTGGCTTACCATTTCCACCCTCATGCTGGCTATCGGTATGCTGCTCCATCTGGTTTCCCCGTCGGTGGCAGGCTTTACGCCGAACTGGATGATTGCCTGCTATGTGGTGGCCATCCTTCTGACGAAGCCAAGCTACAAACAGTGCCTGGGCATCTGCATGGTGGCGGCGCTGATGGAAGTATTCACCAGTAAGTCCGCCTTCCCCTACGGCGACTTTGCTTCCGAATTCTTCGGCGCCTATGTGGCCGGTTTTTTTGCCCATTCCGTGCCGCCCATTAAAATCGGGAAATTTTCACTGCGGCCCGCCATTGCAGGTTTCATTACCACCTGCGTGTCCGGCTTTACCTTCGTTTCCATCCTGACCCTTGTCATGGGCATTCCAATGAAAGTTTATCTTTACGGTATGCTGCCTGCGGTGGCCATGGTGGGCATCGGAAACGGCATTATTACACCGTTCCTCTATTTCCCGGCGCTCCGCCTTTTCAAATCCATGCACTACATGGCAGAGTCCGACGTGGAGGACAGCGACCACAGCGGCCTGGTGCTTGCTCAGCAGCAGGAAGGGGTCATCAGCGTGGAGCATCTCACCTACACCTATCCTTTTTCCAATAAGAAGGCACTGGACGATGTATCCATGGCCGTAGGCAAGGGAGATTTCGTGGTGGTCACCGGCCCCAACGGCGCAGGTAAAACCACCCTCCTCATGTCCATGGCCGGCGCCATTCCTCATTACTACGGCGGCACCATGGAAGGCATGGTCTTCACCGGCGGCAAGGCAGTGACCCAGCATACCATTGCAGACCTGGCCTCCTCCATCGGCGTCATCCTTTCGGACTACAAGGCCCAGATCGTTACCTTGACCGTAGGGGAGGAAATGGCATTCACCCTGGAAAATCACGGTTTCCCACCCGATGAAATCCGCCGGCGGTCGAAAGAAGCGCTGGCCAAGGTCCATCTGGACGGACTGGAAGAACGGAAGGTTTCCACCCTTTCCGGCGGCCAGTGCCAGCGTCTGGTGGTGGCTGCGGTGCTGGCGGAGGAGCCGGAGGTGCTGGTATTCGATGAACCTACTTCCGCCCTGGACCCTGAGGGCATCCGCGAATTTTATGAAATGGTGGGCGAGCTGAACCGGAAAGAAGGGCTCACCGTGATTGTAGCAGAGCACCATCTGGAAGCCACCCTGCCCTATGCGAAGAAATTTGTCCTCATGAATAAGGGAAAGATTATCAGCCAGGGCACACCGGAAGAGGTGATGCGGGCCATGAAACAGAACCATATTTATGAAGAAGCCATTCCGGATATGTACAGAGCCCAGCTCACCCTGGAAGACGAAGGGATTTCCTTTGAAAAGCCCTTCCTGAATATCAGGGATGCAGAGCAGTCCGTGGTGGATTCCTTTGGGAAAGGAGGAGAGAAACATGCTTGAACTGAAAAATGTATCCTTCAGGTACGCGAAGAATCTGCCTCTCGTGCTGGACAATGTGTCCCTCTCCTTCGATAAGGGAGAATTCGTGGCCATCACTGGAAGAAACGGCAGCGGCAAAACCACCATTACCCGTCTCCTGACGGGACTGGAAAAACCGGCTTCCGGACAGGTTATCTACAATGGCACCGATGTGACAAAGGAAGACGCTTCCAAGAGAAGCCGTTTCATCGGGTACGTTTTCCAGCAGCCGGATCGGCAGATGTTCATGCCCACGGTGCGGGAAGAAATCGCCTTCGGCCCCTTCCATCAGGGAAAGCGGGGACAGGAACTGGAAGATGCCATCGACCGGGCCATGGCGGACACGGACACGGAAAGCCTCTCCGCCGAATATCCGAGGACCCTGTCCCGCGGTGACCAGCAGCGGGTGGCCATCGCCTCCGCCCTGGCCATGGATACGGAATACCTGGTCCTCGATGAACCAACCAGCGGGCAGGACGGCAGAGAAAAGAAAAGACTCATGGCATTAATGGAGAGACTGCAGGAAAAGGGCATCACCATCATCCTTGTTACCCACGACATGGACATCGTAGCCAGGGACTGCACCAGGGCGATAGTCATTGCAGGCCATAAGGCCGTCTTCGATGACAAGCCGGAAATCCTCTTTTCCGAAGCCAATCGCCCCGAAGACTGGGGCCTGGCCTATCCGCCGGCAGTGCTTCTGGGCCGGCGCCTTCCCGGTGCTCCCTACTGCCGGGATATGGACAGCTTCTGCAGAGAATTTATGAAACGGAAAGGAGGAGTTTCCTTATGAGAAATCTGGTACCGCTTACAAAAATCCTTTTAACCCTGGGCACCGCCGTATGGGCCATTGTACTCCATAAGCCGGAAAGCCTCCTTTACCTCTGCATTCTGGAACTCCTTATCCTCCTGGTGTCCAGCGAACTTTTCAAAAATATCAAAGCCCTCATTATGCTCATCATTTTCGCAGCTCTTTTGGGAGCCATCGAAAAACTGGGCGGCGGCTCCACCGAAGAATCGGTGGTGGCAGCCCTCCGCATGCTGGGCATGACCATCATCTTCATCTACCTCCTTGGCACCGTGAAACTGCAGGACCTCACCGCCTCCATGGTACGCCAGCTCAAGGTACCCTATGAATACGCCTTCATGTTCACCGCAGGACTTCGCTTCATCCCCGATTTCATAGAAGAAAACAGGGCCGTCTCCGAAGCCCAGGCCTGCCGAGGTCTGGCCGTAAAGGGCAACTTCTTCAAACAGGTGAAGCGCTACATGTCCATCGTAAGACCCCTCATGCTCCGCTCCCTGGGAAGAAGCGAAACCATGGCCCTCTCCCTGGAACTTCGAGGTTTCGGCGGTTCCAAGAGAACCTTCATGGAAAGCGTGGCACCCAAAGGAAAAGACTATATCTTCATGGTCCTCATCCTTATCGTCACCGCCGCCGTTGTCTACGGACGGGTGAAACTGGGAATGTAATAGGTAAAAAATGCACCCTGCTTAAAGGGTGCATTTTTTTAGTGGGCTGGTGGACTAGTGTATTAGTGGGCTGGGAAGACCATAAAATCGGGCTGCGCCCGTGGAAAATCATACAACCGCGCCTGCGGCGCGTGGGAAATGCACCCCTTCTGCCGCCTGTGGCGGCGTCTCCCCCGGAGGGGGAGATTTTAGCGGTGCTATCCTTAGTGCTGCTTATGAGAAAGCCGTTTCGCGAAGCTTTATTGTGTCCCGCAAGCTGGGGCACAATAAGATGGGGGAGCACTTTAATATATTACCGATTATCCACCTTTTCCGGATTCATATCATGATGAAGCAGGCGGAAACGGGCGAAATCCCGCCATTCCGTGCCGGGAATGCCGTAATTGCAGTAGGGGTCGATGGAAAGACCGCCCCGGGGCAGGAACTTGCCCCACACCTCGATATACCGGGGACGAAGCAGACGGATGAGGTCCGTCATAATCATATTCACGCAGTCCTCATGGAAATCTCCATGATTCCGGTAGCTGAAAAGATAGAGCTTCAAAGACTTGCTCTCCACCATGTACTTGTCGGGAATGTAGGAAATATAAATAGTGGCAAAATCAGGCTGCCCCGTCTTCGGACAAAGGCTCGTAAACTCCGGACAGTTAAACTTGATAAAGAAATCCCGGTCAGCGTGTTTATTGGGAATCCTCTCCAGAAGATTCGGGTCATAATCATAGGTATATTTCGTATTCCGACTGCCCAGCTGCTTCAGCTCGTCCAGCCCTTCTCTCTTCTCTGTCATAAAGTACCTCACATTTATAGAATTCAATATAACTGTAACAAGAATACCATAGGGGAGGGGAGATGTAAATAGGGAGCCCTGTGGGACTGGGGAATGGGGCGGGGTCGGGATCGGGATTGGGATCGGGATCGAGGTCGGGATCGGGATTGGGATCGGGATCGGGATCGAGGCCGGGATCGGGATTGGGATTGGGATCGAGGAGAAAAACGTACTCTCTTTAAATTTTGCGGCGAAGCCGCCACCACAACCCTCGGCCTGAAAGGCCGTCAAACTTAAGAACCCTCTGGCCGCAGCCCCCGTCAACCCTCACACCGAAGGTTTGTCCAAGGCCGCCACCCCCGGGCCGAAGGTCCGTCCAATCACATGGGAAATTCGCTGTTTGCTTTTTCTCTCACGTATTCCCAGAAGTGGTCGATAATGTATTCCCTGAGGAGCACGGCGGAGAGGGACAGCTTTCCTTCTGTTTTCCAGGAAAGATTCAGGTAGCGGTGGCAGTCCATGTCTCCCACAGGGAGCGAGGCCAGGCCGCTGTAGGCGTTGTACCAGGTCATCTGGGGGACCAGGGCGATGCCAAGGCCGGCATTGACGAATTCATGGATGGTGTCGGGGTTGTCGCTTTCCATGACGATTTTTGGTGAAAATCCAGCTTTTCCGCAGTAGGTTTCAAGGATGTCCCGGAGCACGAATCCCTTGGGCGGGGCGATGTAGTTTCTGTCTGCGAAATCAGCCAGATTGATGTAGGGCAGCCGGGCATGGCGGTCGGAAAGGGGAAGCACCATGACCAGGTTTTCCCGGAAAAGGGTGACGGTATGTTCATTCTCCACATGATGAATGCTGGAATAGAGGGTGAGATCCGTATGTTTCGGAGCGGCTTCCATCTTGGGGTTGATGATTTCCAGCATGGCCTCGGGATGGCCTTTCCGGAATTCTGCCAGAAATGAAGGAATGAGCTTGGTGGCGGAATGGATGGCAAGGTTCACTGTCATCTGCTGGAGATTTTTGGAATCGGCGAATTCCTGCTGCATTTCATCATATTCCTGTAGGAAATTTTCCGCATGCTTCAGAAGGATGTGACCGTCCCTGGTGAGATGGATGTTTCTTCCCTCCCGTTCAAAGAGGGTGACTCCCAGCTCCTCCTCCAGACCCCTGATGGTTCGGGAAAGGGCAGGCTGGGCGATATGGAGGGCCTCCGCTGCTTTGGTGAGATGCTCCATTTTCGCCGCTTTCCGGAAATATTCCAGGGAAGTGAAATTTAATTTCATGGCTGCCTCCTGACTTCAAACTGTCTGCAGGAAAGAGAAAGGCTTTCTGAAGGATATCGAAATATTTGCCTTTTTCTTGCTATAGTAGTATACTATAAGTGGGTATTAAAAATACCAATAAAACATTTCGGAAATTTAACGGCCGGTACTTGACCTTTTTATAAAAATAAAGGCCGGCTGTATGCAATCATTATATCATAGACCCTTTGGGTTCATGTCAGATTGTGACATTTTTTACCAAAGAAAGGAGGACAATATGGAAATCGGTGAACTGATGGACCTGGAAATGTACGGCAGCATGTACCTGCTCTTTGCCATGGCTTTCTTCTATGTAGAAGGAGCCAATCTTCTGGTGCCGTCCCGGGTGAATTTCAATTTCAAACGTATCCTTTCTCCATTTGCCTCCTTCTTCAAAGGTTTCATCGGTGCAGGAGGATGGAATCATTACGCCTCTGTGATTTTGGGGCGCAAGGATTTTGTACAACTGAATGACGGGGCATCTTTTTTTGGATGTCCGGTTTCCGCCGCTGTCTGACACGCGGGGGAAACCCTGCGCGGCGAAACAGCCATGAAACGAATAAGCGGAAGGCTTTTTTCAGTATTCCCTGAAAAAGTCTCTCTTCACAGAATCTTCATCGGATGACGCCTCGCGGCGTCTTTTTTGATGAAATTTCTGGAGAGTGCATTGACATGTTTTTCGTGAAAAAAGATATACAGAAGCTTCTGTCTGTGATGATACCGATTCTGGTTGCCCAGGTATCCACGGCGGGAGTGACGTTCATTAATACAACCATGGCCGGCCATGCCGGCGCCGACGACCTGGCCGGCGTGTCCGTGGGAGCGGGACTCTTTTACCCCCTCCTGGCCTCCATCATCGGACTCCTCATGGCGGGAACCCCGCTTATGGCACAGCTCATCGGACGGAAAGAAAGAGAATCCCTTCCTTTCATCGTGAGAAGCGGCATGGTTATCGGTCTTTCTGTGTGGGTCCTTTTTACGGCAGCCTATATTTTCTTCATTGACCACCTCATGGCCGCTCTGGCCCTGGAGTCGGCAGTGGAGTATATTGCCCGGTACTACCTCATGACCATGATTGGCGTAGTATTCTTCATCGCCCTCATGATTCCGCTGCGCTGTCTCACCGACACCGCAGGATCCACCTCCATTTCCATGAAACTCTTCCTCATGGCACCGGTGGTGAACGGCATTTTCAACTACCTCTTCATCTACGGCCACGGCGGTATGCCTGCCCTGGGCGGCATCGGCGCAGGCCTTGCCACCATGATTACCTACGGATTCCTGCTGGTCCTCTTTGTTCTGGTGGTTTTGAAATCGAAGGAACTGGAAGGCAGAACCATTTTCACAAGTCTTTCCCTCCGGACTCAAGATATCCGTGAATACCTGGTGGTAGGCGTACCCAGCGGCCTTTCCATCTTCATGGAAATGAGCCTCTTCAGCCTCATCATCGTATTCCTCGCCCGCTACGGCACCGACGCCCTGGCGGCCTACCAGATTGCGGACAACTTCGCCAGCCTGGTATACATGCTTCCCGTCTCCTGCTCCATGGCCCTCACCATCCTCATTGCCACCGCCGTAGGTGCCAATGACATGGCCCTGGCCCGCCGGTATAAAAAAGCAGGCTTCGTGGTGGCCATGGCAGGCGCCATGATAACCGCCTCCTTCACCGTGATTTTCAGAAGCTCCATCGGCTCCGTCTACACCGACGACGCAGCGGTGGCCCTCATTGCAGGACAATTCCTCATCTATAGCGCCGGCTGGCAGCTCTTCGACGCCATTTCCACCCCCATCCAGGGGATTCTTCGGGGCCTCAAGGATACCCGGATTTCCTTCATCCTCATGGTCCTGGCCTACTGGGGCGGCTGCTTCCCCATGAGCCTCTTCCTGGACACCCATACCACCCTGGGCGCCGACTCCTTCTGGCTGGGCCTCGACTTCGGTGTAGCCTGCTCCGCCCTCCTCATGGTTTTCCGCCTCCTCTACGTGGAAAGAAAACTGGACGGCAGACCGGTGCCCACATTCGCTGGAATACTTGCGCTTCTTAGCGGAAGAAAAACAGCCCCTGCCGCAGTCTCCGTTTACACCATCTCCCTGCATAGAAACGTGAAAAAAGCGGAAGAACTGCTGGCACTCTGGACAGAAATGGAAGAAAAACTGTCCATCATCATGCAGAAAATCAAAGAATCGGAAGTGGACATCTACGAAGAAATGGGCAGAATCCTCCCCATCCGCATGTCCCTCCTCACCGACCTTCACTTATCCATCATAGGCCACGCCACCAGGGCCTACATCCCATAGGGCCGCTCAAGATAAAAAGCTCCCTGCCTTCTTGGCAGAGAGCTTTTTGAATGGAAAACGATGGAACGTCTTCAGGGCGTACGGATATCTTCCTGCCGGACCCGTCATTCTGAACGCAGTGAAGAATCTCAGTAAAGGAGGGGCGCCTGTGAAGTAAGAAAGGCGCCTCTTATGATAAAACCTTCACAACCGCCCCAGGTGGCGAAGGGAAAACCATACAACCGGCCTCCGCCCGTGGGAAATGCACCCCTTTTGGTACTGCGTACCACCTTTCCCCCGAAGGGGGCACTTTTACCGGCACTATGCTATGAGCTTATTATGGGGGGGAAAAACGTTGAGTGGAGAGCAAACCTCCCCCTCCGGGGTGGCAAGCGAACGAAATTTGTAGGGAGCCATAAGGCGACTGAAAATTTCGTGAGACGCTTTCCCGTGGAGAGGTGCCGTAGGCAGAAGGGGTGCATTTCCATCAGGCGCAGCCTGGTTGGCATGTTTTCCCTTCGCGCCAAGGGCGCGGTTGTATGGTTTTATCAAAAGAGGCAGCCATATATGATTGTAAAGGCCACCCACCGCAGGCCCGAAGGGCCCATCTGATGTTTGAAGTCTGATATCTCCCGTCTGACGGCTTACGCCGTCCCCCTTTGGTACTGCGTACCACCTTCCCCTCCGCAAGCGGTGGGACAATGTCAGGCTCCTTCCCCAGGAAGGAGCTGCCCGATAGGGCTGAGGATAGGTCCGAAAAAATTAGTACAGACCTGACGCCCCTATCCTCCGTCGCCTAACGGTGCCACCCCCTTCCTAAGGAAGGGGGCTATGGCTCTCCGTCAAGTACCACTGGTGATACAAAAGTAAATCCCGTAACGCAGGCTCCTTCCTCAGGAAGGAGCTGGGCGGAGCCCTGAGGATAGGTCCGAACCTCAAATCTCAACCCTCAACCCTCAAATCTCAAATCTCTTCTTCTCTGTCATTTCGAGCGGAGTCGAGAAATCTCCCGGCACTATGGTCCCCGTCGTAAGTGGGGATACGTTTCCCGGCACACTGCCAATCTGACGTCTGAAGTCTGATTGTCTGAATGTCTCTAACTACCTCAAATCTCAACCCTCAAACCTCAAATCTCTACCAAGAATTTATCATTCCTTTACCACTACCCTTTTGAAAATGTGTTAATATAATAAAAAAGCAACGCAGATATATTTTCCTATAGAAAAAGGTGAAATTATGAAAATTCTCGTTACCGGCGGCGCCGGCTTTATTGGTTCCCACTTGGTACGCCAGCTCATGGAAGCAGGGAATGACGTCATTTCCCTGGACAACCTCTCCACAGGTCTTCGGGAAAACCTTCCCAAAGACGCCCGGCTGGAAGTGATGGATACCCATGATGAAAAAGTGGAAGACCTCTTCCGCGAAGAACATTTCGACGCGGTGGTCCACCTGGCGGCACAGACCCTGGTCAGCGACTCCATGACGAACCCGCAGAATGATATGTACCAGAACATTGCCGGTACCGTTCATATTCTGGAATGCTGCAGGAAATACGGCGTACAGCGGGTTATCTTCTCCTCCTCTGCCGCCACCTACGGCGACGTGGATGAAAAAGCACTGCCCGTCCAGGAGACCCTTCCCCAGATTCCCCTTTCCTTCTACGGCCTTACCAAAATGACCGTGGAAAAATACCTGGCCCTCTACCATCTGGCCTTCGGCATCCACTACGTGGTCCTCCGCTTTGCCAACGTATACGGAGAACGGCAGGGCGACGGCGGAGAAGGCGGCGTCATCAGCATCTTCGCCAAACGTCTCGCCCAGGGCAAAGACATTACCATTTTCGGAAACGGGAAACAGACCAGAGACTTCGTCTACGCCGGCGACATCGCCCGGGGCATTCGCCTGGCGCTTACCACCGAAAACGCAGACACCTGCTACAACCTCAGCACCCAGACCGAAATCAGCCTGAACGACCTGGTCACCATTCTCTCCAACATTACAGGCAAACAAATCACTCCATCCTACGGCCCCGTGAGAGAAGGAGACATCTACCGTTCCTCCCTCTCCAACGAAAAAGCAGTAAAAAACCTCCACTGGACCCCGGAAGTATCCCTGGAAGAAGGACTGAAACGGACCTACGAGTATTTCCAAAAACAATGAAATCAAATCAAAAGACACTCTTCCTGAAAATAGAAGGGTGTCTTTTTTATATGGGGAAGGTGAGCGCCTTGAAATAAAAAAGGCGCCTCTTATAAGAAAACCTTCACAACCGCCCCAGGGGGGCGAGGGGAAAACCGTACAACCGGCCTTCGCCCGTGGAAAATGCACCCCTTCTGCCGCCTATGGCGGCGTCTCTCCACGGGAAAGCGTCTCACGTGATTTTCAGGTCGCTGTCGCTCCCTTACAAATCACGTTCGCTTGCCACCCCGGAGGGGCAGATTCTAGCGGCGCTATGCCTTGTGCTGCTTTTGAGGGCAAATGCTGAGCGGAGAGCAAACTTCCCCCTCCGGGGTGGCAAAGGAACTGGATTCGTAGGGAGTCGTAGACGACTGAGAATCCAGTGACATGCTTCCCTTTAGGAGAAGTCCCCGTAGGGGGGATAGGGGTGCATTTCCTAAAGGCGCAGCCTGGTTGGCATGTTTTCCCTTCGCGCCAAGGGCGCGGTTGTATGGTTTTATCAAAAGAGGTGGCCATATATGATTGTAAAGGCCGCCCACCGCAGGCCCGAAGGGCCCGTGTGAAGTCTGATGTCTGAAAGTCTGACCGTCTGACGCCTCAAACCTCAAATCTCAAATCTCTCTCTCCTGTCACTTCGAGCGGAGCGAAGCGGAGTCGAGAAATCCCCCAGCACCATGCTGCCCGCCATAAGTAGGGGATACGTTGCAAAATACACTGACCGTCTGATGTCTGAAAGTCTGAATGTCTCTAACTACCTCAATCCTCAAATTTCTTACATGCCTTTCAAAGGTCCTTTATTTTTTAATAACCTATGATAAAATGAAGGTGAAGGAGGTGGTGTGATGGACTACGACACCATAGACGACGTCTATCTGGCCGGTAAAAATCCCGAGTACGATGCAGCGGCGAAGAAGCTGCTTTCCAGTAAAAAGATACTGGCCTGGATACTGAAGTACTGTGTGGAAGAATTCAAAGACTGTTCCATTGCCGATATCCGTGACCGCTATATCATAGGCATACCGGAAACAGCATCGGTGCCGGTGCTTCCCGACGAAACCAACGCGGCCGCCATGGTCAATGCCGACCGGATTTCCGGAGAAAGGACGGAAGATACCAGCGTCACGGAAGGGAAAGTCACCTTTGACATTTGTTTCCGGGCCATCACGCCCCATAACGATCTGGTGCAGCTCATTATCAACATCGAAGCCCAAAGGAGCCGCCACACATCCTATCCGCTCCTGAAGCGGGCCATGTACTATGTGAGCCGCCTCATTTCCTCCCAGTACGGCGTGGACTTTGACAAGGCACAGTACGGAAAAATAAAGAAGGTCTACAGCATATGGCTCTGCATGGATGCGCCCGATGACAGAGGCGGCATCACTCGCTACCACATGCAGGAAGAGCCGGAGTATGGAAATATCCTGAATGAAAAAGAAGACTACGACCTGCAGCAGGTAGTCATGGTTTACGTGGCCCATGCCCGGGCGGATATGGAAAACCGCCTGCTGAACCTTCTGGGCGAACTCTTCCTATCCGAAGACAGTGCCAATATGAAAAAGGCAGCACTGATTGACCACTACGATATTGACTTAAACGATGATGAAGAAAGGCTGGTGAGTACCATGTGCAATTTGAGTGTAGGATTATACGAAAAAGGAATGGAGAGAAACAGTAATCAGATTGTCATTAACCTTCTGCGGATGCATATGGGCATAGATTTCATCAAGAAAGCAACGGGACGTTCGGAAGAAGATATAAAGAAACTGGCAGAGGAAAATCACCTGCCGATATAGAAGAGAAAACGGGAGAGAACCATGTGCAGCCTGAGCGGTGGAATAAAAGAGGAGAAAGGAACGGAATTGCCAGGACCCTTCGCAGGACCGTCATTCGCCTCCTCAGCATGGGATATTCGGTTTGTAACGTCCTTCGTTCTATAACATGGCTCTGGGTTAAGGTAGTCAAGAAGGAATAGTGATGGTATGAATCTGGGGAAGTTTGTTTTATCCAGAGCATATGCGAATGGATTCAAGGTGGGTTATGAAATAGGCTATGAAGAGTCAATGGGAAGAATTCCTTATCGTGCCATAGCTGAACTGCTAGACAGAAGCTACTCTGTAGAAAAAATAGCGGAATTTACGAGACTTCCTGTTGAAAAGATAGAAGAAATACGCACGCAGATAGAACAGGGTGAAGAAAAGAGCCGCTTCCTGATAGAACCTAACGATGCTCTTCATCAGACGGTTGTTCATCTTTTCAATATGGGGCTCTCTGTGGACGATGTGGTTATGAGTACTGACCTTCCTGTGGAAAAGGTGGAAGAAATCAAAAAGGAAATAGAAGAAAAGAATGCATAGCCGGATTAAAAAGGGCGCTTTTCATATGGAAGGCGCCCTTTTTGCGCTAAGGAAGCACTGATTAATTCGCAGAATGAAATCCGATAACGATTTATTCAGCGCTTCCCTAAATAGAGATTTGAGATTTAAGGAGATGGGCGGACTTCCAGCTGCTCGCTATTCGCTTTCAGCTGATTGTTTCCTTTCTGCCTGCCTCCTTTTGGTACTGCGTACCACCTTCCCTGCCCGCGAGTGGTGGGACAATAAAACCTTCCTGCCGGGCCCGTCATTCTGAACGAAGTGAAGAATCTTGGTGTAAGCTGCAAGTGAGAAAAAAGGCATTAAATACCAGTCGGCAGGAAGGTGGGCGCCCGTGAAATAAAAAAAGCGCCTCTTATGATAAAACCTTCACAACCGCCCCAGGGGGCGAGGGGAAAACAGCACAACCGGGCTTCGCCCGTGGGAAATGCACCCCTTCTGCCGCCTGTGGCGGCGTCTCTCCACAGGAAAGCATGTCACTGGATTTTCGGGTCGCTTCGCTTCCCTACAAATCCAGTTCCTTTGCCACCCCGGAGGGGCAGATTCTAGCGGCTCTATGCCTTGAGCTACTTATGAGTCCTAAAGCTGAGCGGCGAGTAGACTTCCCCCTCCGGGGGAAGTACCGCGAAGCGGGGATAGGGGTGCATTTCCATCAGGCGCAGCCTGGTTGGCATGTTTTCCTTTCGCGCCAAAGGCGCGGTTGTATGGTTTTATCAAAAGAGGCGGCCGCCTTATTCAAAAGGCCGCCCACCGAAGGGCCTTTCTGATGTTTGCCGTCTGATGTCTGCCGTCTGACTTCTATCGTCTAATCCATGCTCCTATCCTCCGTCGCCTACGGCGCCACCTGCTGGCCGGGCTTTAAGGTGTTCGCTTTGTGTGCAGGCTATGCTCACATATTAGCCCGGCTCAGAAGTCCTCTGCAGGACTTCTGCCTAGGGAAGGGGGCTTTTGCTCTTCGTCATGCACCACTTGTGACGCCGAGGCAAATCCCGTAACGCTGGCTTCATACTCATCGCCGTAGGCGATACCTTCCCCTCTGAACCCTTTGAACCTTTTGAACCCTCTGAACCCGGGCCACTCCGCAGCCCTATTGTCATTTCGAGCGGAGTCGAGAAATCTCCCTGGCACCATGCCGCCCGCCATAAGTAGGGGATACGTTGCAAGGCACACTGCCAGTCTGGTGTCTGACGTCTGACCGTCTGACGGCTTCCGCCGTCTCCCCCTTTGGTACTCCGTACCACCTTCCCCTCCGCGAGCGGTGGGACAATATATAGGGGAAACCCTCAAATCTCAACCCTCAAATCTCAACCCTCAAATCTCAAACCTCAAATCTCAAACCTCAAATCTCAAACCTCAAATCTCTATTCTCCCACTCTCTCATCTGTGCTATAATACATGAATAACACACATATAAAACAAAAGGATTTATCTGAACTTTCCGGGGGATTTATGAATCGTAACTATACACAGGCAGCAAGGCAGGACGCAGGCGGGAGACTTTTACCGTCTCTTATTTTTGCCCTGGGTGACTATGCTGCCCTGGCGGTGGCGGGGGTACTGGCAGTATATCTGAGAAACTGCATTATGACCCACAACACCTTCCGCCTTTCCATGGACTACCTTTTTCTCTGGCTGCCCATGGTATTTATGTTTTTTATTTTCTATAGCGGACTTTATGGAAGGCGCATGCTTATCTACCGCATGGTGGAGCGCCTTTTCTTTGCGTGCCTGGAAGGGGCCGTGCTTTCCATTATCCTCATGTTCTTTGCCCAGGTATCGGGACAGGTGTCCCGGTTCTTTGTCCTGGCCTATGTAGTCATAGCCTTTGTACTTCTTGCCATTATCCGGGTTATCTTCAGCAAAGCCATGAAGAAGGTGAAGGCTTTCCAGATTCCCGTGCTCATCGTAGGCGCCGGGCAGACGGCGGAGCTGGTGGTGCGGCAGATCCTTCACGACTCCGGCATGCGGTACCGGGTGGTGGGGTTCCTGGAAGACCGCCATCCTGTGGACACCATGCTCCATAGCTTCCCTGTGCTGGGGGGCTTTGGAAATATGGAAGAAGTGATACAGGAAACCGGCGTCCACACCGTACTGATTGCAGCGCCCGGCCTTCCCCAGGACGACCTGTCCAGCCTGATTTACCGCGCCCAGTCCCTGGTGAAGCAGGTGGACGTCATTCCGAACCTGGTGGCCGTCCCCATGTCCAATGTCACCGCTGAATCCTTCTTCGATGCGAAAATCATGGTTCTCCACATCCGGAACAACCTGGCCAGCCCCTGGAATCAGATGCTGAAGCGTCTCTTCGATATCGTTGCCACCATCTGCGGCGGCCTTCTCATTTCACCGATCCTCCTTGCCATCGCCTGCTGGGTCTACCACGACTCCCCGGGGCCCGTCATCTTCAAGCATAGACGGGTAGGAAGAAACGGGAAAGAATTCAACTGCTATAAATTCCGCTCCATGTGCGTGAACTCGAAGGAAGTGCTGGAACACCTCCTGGCCACCGACCCGGAGGCCAAAGCGGAATGGGATAAGGAATTCAAGCTGAAAAATGATCCCCGCATTACAAAGAGCGGCGCCTTCCTCAGAAAAACCAGCCTCGACGAACTGCCCCAGCTCTGGAACGTGCTGAAAGGGGAAATGAGCCTCGTGGGACCCCGTCCTATCGTACAGGCAGAAGTGCCAAGATATGGGAAATATATCAAAGAATACTACTCCGTCCTTCCCGGTATCACCGGCATGTGGCAGACCAGCGGCCGCAGCGATATCGACTATCCGGAAAGGGTCCAGATGGACAGCTGGTACGTCCACAACTGGTCCGTATGGCTGGATATGGTGCTGCTGTGGAGAACCGTGGCAGTGGTACTGAGCCATAAAGGGGCGTACTAGAACGCTGTAAGATATGAACTAAGCATCAGATAATCAGAATAACAAATCTTATGATTAATCATACAAAGGAGTCATATAATGAAGGTCATTATTTTAGCAGGGGGAAGCGGTACTCGACTGTTTCCGCTTTCCCGTTCTTGTTTTCCAAAGCAGTTTCTCCATATTGCAGGACGTAAATCTTTGCTGCAGCAGACCGTGGAAAGATTTAAAGGCGTAGTATCTTATGATGATTTCATCATCGTGACGAATGATAAGTATAAATTTCATGTGGAATCCGAAATGCAGGACATAGGAGCGGCTGATGCTCATATTATTTGCGAGCCTGTTGGTCGGAATACTGCGCCTGCTATTGCTTTGGCAATGAGCTATAGTAGAGATAAATTAAATTCTTCTGATGATGAACTCTTTTTTGTGACACCGTCTGACCATTTGATTCATCCTGATGATAAATTTAAGATTTTAGTGAAAAAGGCCATTCAAATGGCATCCAAAGGAAGAATCGTCACTTTAGGCATCGAACCTACTCGTCCAGAGACAGGGTATGGTTATATCCATGCCGGTGCTTCCGATGGTGATGGATATATTGTAGAAAGTTTCAAAGAAAAGCCTGATTATGATACAGCAGAGAAGTATTTGCAGGCAGGAGGCTATTTCTGGAACGGAGGAATGTTTGTCTTTTCCATGACCTGCATGACAAGGGAAATGGAGAAATACGCGCCTGATATTGTTCGATTGGTTGATGAAAGTTTTGAAAAAACAGAATCTTCTTTTGCGGATATGCCGGATATTTCCATAGATTATGCAGTTGCTGAGAAATCAGACAAAATATATGTACTTCCTATGAGATCTATATATTGGAATGACATTGGAAGCTTTGACTCTATTTCAGATGTCCTTTCTAGCAGTAATGGTGATGCCCTGGTTGGAGACATTTTGTCTGAAGATTGCCAGAACACCATGATTTTAGGTGGGAATAGGCTGATATGTGGAATCGGGCTCCAAAATCTGATGGTAGTTGATACACCGGATGTTCTCCTTGTTGCAAAAAAAGGTGAATCGCAGAAAGTTAGACATCTTGTGGAAAAACTCAAGTCTCAGGGGCGGAAGGAAATTTCCGAAAATGTGACAATGTATCGTCCATGGGGAAGTTATACGATTTTAGCAGAAGGTCCCGGGTACAAGGTTAAACGCATTGAAATAAAACCGGGTGGTAAACTTAGTCTTCAGCTGCATTATCATAGAAGTGAACATTGGACAGTAATTAGCGGTACCGGTAAATGCACGCTTGGTGACAAGACCGTCATTTTCCGGGAAAATGAAAGCACCTATATTCCGATTGGAGTTAAGCACCGATTAGAAAATCCAGGTAAAATTCCGTTGGCTATTATAGAGGTGCAAAATGGTAAATACCTGGGAGAGGATGATATTGTTCGTTTCGATGATATATATGGGAGAACGAAAAAATAATGAAGATAGCCATAGTTTGTGACTGGCTTGTAACTTATGCCGGAGCTGAAAAAGTACTTGAACAAATGCTGAATGTCTTTCCGGAGGCGGATTTATTTGCAGTAGTGGATTTCCTTCCGGAAGGTCAGAGAGATTTTATAAAAAATAAGAAAGTAACGACCACATTCATTCAGAATTTGCCTAGAGCAAGGAAAAAGTATAGGAACTATCTGCCCTTTATGCCAATTGCTATTGAGCAGCTTGACTTATCCGGATACGACGTAGTTATTTCCAGCTCCCATTGCGTGGCTAAGGGCGTACTGACAGGACCGGACCAGATCCATATTTCATATGTGCATTCTCCTGTTCGGTATGCATGGGATTTACAGCATCAATACTTACGGGAAGCCGGACTGACTCATGGACTGAAGAGCAAGATCGCCAGACTTATTATGCATTACATGCGGATTTGGGATACTAGGACCAGCAATGGCGTTGATTACTTCATTGCCAATTCGCACTTTATCGCAAGACGTATATGGAAGTGCTATCGCAGAGAAGCAGAAGTCATATATCCACCTGTCGATGTAGATAAATTTACTTTCTGCGATAAAAAAGAAGATTTTTACTTAACTGCATCAAGAATGGTACCTTATAAAAAAATGGATCTCATTGTTGAGGCCTTCTCAAAAATGCCTGATAAACAATTAATTGTTATTGGGCAGGGGCCGGACTTTAATAAGATAAAGAAGCTGGCTGGCCCAAACGTGAAGCTTATGGGGTATCAGCCTGATTTTGTCCTTCAGGATTATATGCAGCGTGCTAAAGCCTTCATTTTTGCCGCAGAAGAAGATTTTGGAATTACTCCAGTCGAAGCACAGGCCTGCGGTACACCGGTTATTGCCTATGGCAAAGGTGGTTCTCTTGAAACTGTAAGGGGCTATGGAGAAATGGAAAAACCGACAGGCATTTTCTTCTCTAACCAAAAAATACAGGACCTTGTGGATGCCGTTTCTTATTTTGAAGAGATTTCACAGGATATTACTGCAAAAGACTGCAGAGAGAATGCTGAAAAATTTGCAATCTCCGTATTCAGAAAAAGATTCTCAGACTTCGTAAATGATGTAGTACTAATAGAAAAAAAGAATAATGGATGATTATGATGAAGACATTCTTGATAGTAAAGATTGCTGCTATTGGTGATGTGATTATGGCATTACCTATGGCTGTGGAAATAAAAAGAAGGTATCCGGATAGCCATATTACATGGATTTGTGGCAAGTCTGTCAAATCAATCGTAGAAATGGCACCGGTTGATGAAGTCATTACGTTAAATGAGAAAAAACTTCTTACTGGCTCCAAAACAGAAAAGATTATCGAAGTTATCAAGGTATGGAAGAAGATAGGGTTCAGGCATTTTGATCAGATTGCCATTGGTCATGCAGACAAGCGTTATCAACTTCTAACATGGCCGGTGCAGGCAAAAAAGACTACATCTTTTGATCATACTATAGGAAAGACATGGCCTATTCCGTCAAGACATCACACTGATGAATACGTTAGATTGGTCTTAGATGATATGGACAAAAAAAGAACAATTCCGGCATTTAGAATCAATCCTGATAAAGATGGTTTTATAGATTCGATCTTGAGAGAAGCTGATAAAATTGTTACTTTAACTCCAGGAGGAGCTAAAAATTTACTTGCTGATGATTTCTGTAGACGTTGGCCTATAGAAAATTATGTGGACCTGACAGGTAAATTAATCAATAATGGATATACAGTTGTCCTCTCAGGAGCTAAGAGCGATGAATGGATTCTTCCTTATTTCAGCGGGCTTAATATCATTAATTTAGTTGGTAAAACCAATTTAAATCAGCTTCTTTACCTCTTCGAGAAGTCTGCTTATGTGGTTACTCATGATTCAGGGCCTATGCACTTGGCCGGAATGACTAATTGCCACCTCATAGCAATTTTCGGACCGACGAATCCCTATGAGAAGATTCCGCGCAGGGGAAATGTTACTTTTATTTGGAACTATGATAAATATTCCTGCTGCCCTTGCTATGACGGCAAAACTTATGCCCAATGTGCTGATAATATTTGCATGAGAGAAGTGAGCCCGGAAGAAGTCTTTCAGAAGATAAAGGAATAAATTAATTGCAAGTAAGTAGGAGTGCTTTAATGGAGTATCAGAATCCGAAGGTTTATATCTTAGTTTTGAATTATAGAAATGCATTTGATACTCTTGCATGTATGGAAAGTATTCAAATGTTACAATATACTAATTTTGAAGCGGTCATATTGGATAATAATTCAGAGGATAAGTCTGAAGAAAGAATTAGATCCTGGATAGCAGAGCAAGAAGATACCCGTTTTCATTTTTTACAAACCGGTGAAAATAAAGGATATGCTGGCGGGAATAATGTCGGAATCCAATATGCTTTAAGAAGAGGGGATATGGATTTCGTTTGGGTGATTAATAATGATACTATTATTGACCCCGGTGCATTAACTGAATTGATTAAATATATAAGTGAAAATCCGAAAATTGGCATTTGTGGTTCAAAAATGATTTATTCCTGGGATCATTCAAGAATACAGGGATATTTAGGAAAAATGAATCCAATGCTTGGAACATCGTCTTTTATTACGGGGCTGCCCTTGCATTCTGATACCTCAAACCTGTTTGTCATTGGTGCAGGGATGTTAATTTCCAAAGATGTTATTAACCAAATTGGTACATTCTGTGAAGACTATTTTCTGTTTTATGAAGAACCGGATTTGTGCCTGAGAGCACAGAAAGCCGGCTTTCAGATAGGCTGTGCAGTAAAAAGTATTATTTATCACAAGGAAGGTGCTTCAACCCAGGGGAGTTCGCAGAAGATTAGTCAGAAAAGTAAATTATCAGACTTCTATATGGTAAGAAGTCGTATTCTTTTTACGAAAAAATTTTATCCTAAATTTCTGCCAACCGTATACCTGGGGCTATTGGTAACTATTTTTAACCGAATTAGAAGAAGACAGATCGATAGAATCGGTATGATATGTAGCTTAATGTTAGATCCGTATCAAAAATATAAAGGAGCATGATCATGAAAGGAATTATTTTAGCAGGCGGCAGTGGTACACGTCTTTATCCATTGACAATGGTAACATCTAAACAGCTTCTTCCTGTTTATGACAAGCCAATGATTTATTATCCGTTGTCTACTTTAATGTTGGCAGGCATTCGCGATATCCTGATTATTTCCACACCTCAGGATTTACCGAATTTTGAAAGACTCCTTGGCGACGGCTCCAGATATGGCGTTCATCTGTCTTATAAGGTACAGCCCTCTCCGGACGGCCTGGCCCAGGCATTTATTCTGGGAGAGGACTTTATAGACGGCGAACCCTGCGCCATGATCCTGGGCGATAATATTTTCTACGGCGCCGGACTGACAAAGTATCTGAAAGAGGCTGCTGCTAATAAAGAGGGAGCCACGGTTTTCGGTTACTATGTGGATGATCCGGAGCGTTTCGGTGTCATCGATTTCGACGAGCAGGGAAGGGCGAAGTCCATCGAGGAAAAGCCGGCGCATCCGAAGTCGAACTATGCGGTCACAGGACTTTATTTCTATGACGGCCACGTGTGCGAATACGCAAAGACCATCCGGCCTTCTGCCCGGGGTGAGCTGGAAATCACGGACCTGAATAAAATCTATCTCGAAAAAGGGAAACTCAATGTAATTACCCTAGGTCGCGGGTATGCCTGGCTGGATACGGGGACCATGGATTCCCTATATGATGCCTCCGTCTTCGTACGTTCCATCGAAACCAGGGCGGGTATCCATATTTCCATGCCCGAAGAAATCGCCTACGTCAACGGCTGGATAGACAAAGAAGCCCTCGCAGAAAGCGCCAAGCAGTACGGAAAGAGTCCGTATGGGCAGTATTTGATGAAGGTGGTGGAGGGAAAGATTTTGAGAGACTGACAGCTGTCCGCTATCGGCTGACCGCTGTCCGCGGGCTGTCGGCTTCTGGCTGTCGGCTATCGGCTGTCGGCTATCGGCTATCGGCTATCGGCTCCCGGCTTATTAGCTATTCGCTTACGGTTGACCGGTGTCCGCAATCTGCAATCTGCAATCTGCTTACGGCTTACCGAATGGAGGTTGACTATTATGGCTATGGATTATCGACGGCTTGAGGTATGGAAGAAATCCATGTTGCTGGTGAAAACGGTGTACCCGCTGATTGAAAGGCTGCCGCAGGAAGAAAAATATGCATTAGGCAATCAAATACGCAGGGCTGTCACATCTATTGTGCTTAATATTGCGGAGGGAACCGGACGAAATTCCGATAAGGAATTACGTTATTTTCTCACGGCAGCCCGCGGTTCCACTGCTGAAGTGGAGGCCCAGCTGCTGATTTGTATAGAATTGGGCTTTTTTTCAGAGCAGGATGCTGCTTCCGCCTTACAGCTATGCGATAATGTGAAAGGAATGCTTTATCGATTCATTGAAAGGGTTAAGCTGGTGTCGCAGAAAAATGGATAAAACGATGATTCATCCAATTAATTCAGCAGGCAGCAAGTGTCTGTCGGTTTGACAATATTGGGGAATCGGATGGCAGAATGCTGGCTGTTTATATAAATCGGAAAGCGGTAAGCGGTAAGCGGACAGCGGATAGCTGTGCCTCACACCGCATGAGTAGAAAGGAAGACAATGGAATATAGATCCCACCGATACCTGTAGTGCTATGGAATGAGACGGGGCGGCATAACAAAAATCGGTTAGCTGTTCACATAATTTGAGAAAAACGGTAAGCAAAATCGGAAAGCGGTAAGCGGGCAGCGGATATGTGCGCCTTACACCGTATGAGAGGAATGGAAGATACCTGAATATAAATCCCATCGATACCTGTAGCGCTATGGATGAGATGGGGCGGCATAACAAAAATCGGTTAGCTGTTCACATAATTTGAGAAAAACGGTAAGCAAAATCGGAAAGCGGTAAGCGGACAGCGGATAGCTGTACCTCACAACGCATAAGAGGAAAGGTAAAGTGCATTTATGACTATCATAATCACCGGCGGTGCCGGATTTATTGGTTCTAATTTTATATTTTACATGATGAAGAAGTATCCGGACTATCGCATCATCTGTCTGGACAAGCTGACCTATGCGGGGAATCTGTCTACCCTGGCGCCTGTGATGGATAAGCCGAATTTTCACTTTGTGAAGATGGATATCTGTGACAGGGAGGCGGTTTATGGACTCTTTGAAGAAGAACATCCGGATGTGGTGGTGAATTTTGCGGCGGAGTCCCATGTGGACCGTTCCATCTTGAATCCGGAGATCTTTCTGGAAACGAACATCATCGGTACGTCTGTCCTCATGGACGCCTGCAGGAAATATGGCATAGAGCGGTATCATCAAGTTTCTACGGATGAGGTGTATGGGGATTTGCCGCTGGACAGGCCGGACCTTTTCTTCACGGAAAAGACGCCGCTCCATACCAGCTCTCCCTACAGCAGCTCCAAGGCTGGAGCGGATCTCCTGGTGGGAGCGTACCATCGGACCTATGGCCTTCCCGCCACCATTTCCCGCTGCAGCAACAACTACGGGCCCTACCAGTTTCCGGAAAAACTCATTCCTCTCATGATGATGAATGCTTTGGAAGACAAGCCCCTTCCGGTATATGGAGATGGTAAAAACGTGAGGGACTGGCTCTATGTGGAGGACCATTGCAAGGCCATCGACCTGATTATTCATAAAGGCACAGTAGGTGAAATCTACAATATCGGCGGCCACAACGAAATGGCGAACATTGAGATTGTAAAGCTCATCCTCAAAGAGCTGGGCAAGCCGGAGACCCTTATTACCTATGTGAAGGATAGAAAAGGCCATGACCGCAGATATGCCATCGATCCGGCAAAGATTCATAAGGAACTGGGCTGGCTGCCGGAGACGAAATTTGCTGACGGCATCAAGAAGACCATCCGCTGGTACCTGGATAATAAGCCCTGGTGGCAGGAAATCGTGAGTGGAGAGTATCAGAATTACTATAAGAAGATGTATGGGGGAAGATAGTGGGACAGTGGGAAAGTGAGATAGTGGGACAGTGACCACTACCAGCTGTCCGCTATCGGCTGACCGCTGTCCGCGGGCTCTAGGCTCCCGGCTCCTGGCTTCCGGTTTCCGGCTGTCGATTTCCGATTCCCGATTCCCGATTCTCGATTCCCGAGTCTCCAATCCCGAGTCACGGCTTCCGGCTTCCGGCTGTCGGCTCCCAGCTGCTGGTTGTCGGCTCCCCAGTCTCGATTCCCGAGCCTCTAATCCCGTGCCCCGGCAGCCGATAGCCGATAGCAGAAAACTAATAAAGGAGTGTACGTATAATGAAAGTTCTTGTAACAGGAGTGACCGGGCAGCTGGGGTATGATGTGGCCCGGGAGCTGGAAAAGCGTCACATTGAATATAAAGGCACAGGTTCCAGAGAGATGGATATTTCTGATGCTGAAGCTGTCAAGCGCGTAATTACAGCATATCATCCGGATGCCATCATTCATTGTGCGGCCTATACGGCAGTAGACAAAGCGGAAGATGATTACGGCAGGGCCATGGACGTCAACGCAAAAGGAACCTTGGCAATTGCCAAAGCGGCCAAAGAAATCGATGCAAAAATGCTTTACGTATCCACCGATTATGTATTTAACGGACAGGGGACGGAGCCTTTTACAGTGGATGCCGCTACAGCACCGCTGAATGTGTATGGACTTACCAAGCTTTTTGGTGAAGAGGCTGTACAGATGGAACTTTCAAAATATTTCATCGTTCGCATTTCCTGGGTCTTTGGTAAAAATGGAAATAACTTTATCAAAACCATGCTGAAAGTCGGTAAAACACATCCGGAGCTTCGTGTGGTGAATGACCAGATCGGCACGCCAACCTATACCTATGACCTGGCTTGTCTTTTGGTGGACATGATAGAAACGGACAAATATGGCTATTATCATGCTACCAATGAAGGCGGCTATATTTCCTGGTATGACTTTGCCTGTGAAATATTCCGACAGGCAGGATACTCTACGAAAGTGACTCCGGTTACCACGGCTGAATATGGTTTATCTAAGGCAAAGCGGCCGTTCAACAGCAGACTGGATAAGAGTAAGCTGACAGAGAATGGCTTTACGCCGTTGCCGGATTGGAAGGATGCGCTGAAGAGGTACTTGGAGGAGCTGGGGGCTAGGTGTTAGGTGCTAGGTATTAGGTATTAGGAGTAATAATATGGCAGATTATAAAAATCTGAAGGTTTGGCAAAATGCTATCAGTCTTACGATGAGGATTTATGATGTTGCTGATAAGTTTCCAAACTATGAACGCTATGGTTTGGCCAATCAGATGGAACGAGCTGCTGTTTCTATACCGTCTAATATTGCTGAAGGCTGTGGCAGGCAATCGGATAAAGAATTTTATTATTTTCTGCATATAGCTAAAGGTTCTATGTATGAGCTTCAGACGCAATTATACATTGCATCGGGTAGAGGCTATATGAGTGATGAAGATATGGAAGAAATCAATCATATGATTGACGATTTGGGAAAGATGATATCAGGCTTGTTGCGGCGTGTGGAGGAGAGGAATCCGGGCATGCGTAGGCATTAGCTTGAAGGCATCAGCTGCTTCGCAGCGTGGGTTCTAGGTTCTAGGTCCTAGGTTTTAGTGAATTGGCGCTGTGCGGCTGGAACTCTAACACCTAACACCTAATACCTAATACCTTTTACATAAAGTTTCGCGTCGCAGTGAGCTAAAAAGAGCAAAGGAGAAAGATTATGGGACAAATCAAGGTAACTAAAAACGTTGGCGGCATTGAAGGGCTCTGCATCATTGAACCGGCAGTTCATGGAGATGAGCGGGGCTATTTCATGGAAACTTACAATCAGAAGGATATGGAGGAAGCAGGATTCCATATCAACTTTGTACAGGACAACCAAAGCATGAGTACAAAAGGCGTGCTTCGGGGCCTTCATTTCCAGAAACACTATCCCCAGTGCAAGCTGGTGAGAGCTGTGCGCGGCAGCGTCTTTGATGTGGCCGTAGACCTTCGGGCTGATTTTCCCACCTACGGAAAATGGTATGGCGTAGAGCTGACAGAGGAAAACAAAAAACAGTTCCTTATTCCTGAAGGCTTTGCCCATGGCTTTTTGGTTCTTTCCGATGTAGCCGAATTCTGCTACAAGGTGAATGATTTCTGGCACCTCAATGATGAAGGCGGTATGGCTTGGAATGATCCGGAAATCGGCATTCAGTGGCCCCATGTGAAAGGCACTTATCAGGGAAGCTGCTCAGCAGAAGGATATACCCTGGATGACGGCACCCCGCTGAACCTCAGCGATAAAGACCAGAAATGGCTGGGACTGAAGGATACGTTTAAGTTTTGAGATAGTAAGTCAATCGGACAGGTTAAATGAATTGAACTGGTTTGGTACGTTGAAAATCGCACCACAGGTCAGGACGAAGAAGTTTGAGAAAAAGTTGGATAAGAGAGAAAAATAATTCTGCTAGCCTTATAATTTCAATTAACCTTTGTATCAAACTATATAGACTTGAGTACTACTCAATTAAAGAGGCAGGCGTGGTTTTTATCAAGTAATAAAGGGATTGTCCTGCTTTTTTTATTAGCTTGACTGGGCATATTATTTTGTGAGACAATATACGATATGAACAATAAAATGATGAATAGACATTATTGGATTAAACGAATGATTGCGCGTAATTAGTTATATTAATATTAATAGAGTAAGTCCTATAATGATGGATTAAGGGAGAATAATTAAATGCATATATGTTTCTTTACCCATTATACTGAAATGGCGGGGGGTTCAAATTTTTCGCTTGTAGAGCTAATGCGAAAACTCCAATATAAAGGGGTAGAGATTACGTTGATTACACCTAATGAAGGCGAGATTAATAGGGAAGCGGATAAACTTGGGATTCGAAACAAGAGTTTTACGTTTTTCCCATTTAGAGATGGCTACTATATGTGGACTACACCGGACGATACAGGAATTCACTGGTTGAAAAATCGGGTAAAAATGCAAATCAATAAGCTCACTATCCCTAGGATTACTGAGTATCTCAGATTGTTGGATGTAGATATTATTCATACCAATTGTAGCGTTACCTGTGTAGGCGCTGAAGTCGCAAGACGTTTGGGAATTCCGCATATCTGGCATATAAGAGAATATAATGTCGAAGACTTTAACTGGAAGTTCATTTACGGGCGGAGGAATTCTATCAAAGAGATAGAAGATAAGAGCAAAGAACTCATCTTTATCTCGAGAGATTTAGAGAACAAGTACAGGGAGGCATACCCGCTATTAAAGAAACATCCGGTTATTTACAATGGCATAGATGTTAAAAAGTTCTATTACAAGCAGAATCCCCAAAAATTTAAATCCCCGGATATATGTATAGCAATGAGTGGATCGGTCTCGCCTCACAAAAATCAGGGAGAATTAATCAAAGCTATTAGTCTTTTGCCGGGAGCATATAAGAAACACGTAACATGTATAATTATAGGGAGCGAAGATCCGGATTATCGACAAGAGCTAAATCGGTATATACAATCTTACGACCTAAAAAAACAAATAAAATTTCTAGGGCACCGATCAGACGTGAATGAACTGCTGCGTGGTGCTCATATCGCTGTTACAGCAAGCAGGTGTGAAGCATTTGGGCGTGTTACTGTAGAATATATGATGGCGGGGGTAGCTGTTATCGTCTCGAATACTGGTGCAAATCCCGAAGTTGTGAAAGATGGAGAGACGGGATTGGTTTATCAGTATGGAAAACCAGAGGATTTACGGGATAAAATCCAATGGTATATGGATCATAGAGAAGATGGTCTTAGAACGATTGCATTGCAGGGGCAAATTGACGCTTGTGAAAGATTTACATCAGATATGAATGCAGTAAATATATATAATCTCTATAAGAAAGTTTTAAGGAAAGAGTAAAGGGAGATAGGAATGAATATAGCAGTAGCAGGTACAGGATACGTGGGGCTTTCATTGGCTACCCTTTTAAGCCAGCATAATCATGTGATGGCAGTGGACATCATTCAAGAAAAGGTGGACCTTGTAAATCGCCGGAAGTCTCCTATTCAGGATAACTATATCGAAAAATACTTAGCGGAGAAGAATTTGGATCTTACGGCTACCATGGATGCAGAGGTCGCTTACAGGAATGCGGATTTTGTCATTATCGCTACTCCGACGAATTATGATTCTCAAAAAGATTTCTTTGATACATCTTCTGTGGAAGCGGTTATTAAATTGGTAATGAAGTATAACCCCAATGCCATCATGGTGATTAAATCCACGATTCCTGTGGGGTATACAAAGCACATAAGAGAGAAGATGGGGACAAAAAATATTATCTTCAGCCCTGAATTTCTTCGTGAATCTAAGGCGCTCTATGACAATCTCTATCCCAGTCGTATCATTGTAGGTACAGATCTGAAAGATGAACGCCTGGTACAGGCGGCTCATACCTTTGCCCGCCTCCTTCAGGAAGGGGCAATCAAAGAGAATATTCCTACAAGATTCATGGGGTTCACCGAAGCGGAAGCTGTGAAGTTATTTGCTAATACCTACCTGGCCATGCGCGTATCCTATTTCAATGAACTGGATACCTATGCGGAGATGAAAGAACTTAACACAGAAGAAATCATTGATGGTGTATGTCTGGATCCAAGAATTGGAGACTTTTATAATAATCCCTCCTTCGGTTATGGTGGATACTGTTTGCCCAAAGACACCAAACAACTCCTGGCCAATTATCAGGATGTGCCGCAGAATTTGATTTCCGCTATCGTGGCTGCTAACCGTACACGTAAAGACCATATTGCTGATATGATTTTGGAAAAATATCCTAAAGTTGTGGGAATTTATAGGTTGACCATGAAAAGTGGTTCTGATAACTTCCGCGCTTCAGCAATTCAGGGGGTTATGAAGAGAATTAAAGCAAAGGGAATCAAAGTCATCGTCTATGAACCCACACTTAAAGAAAAAACGTTTTTCAATTCTGAGGTTGTTCGAGACCTGGATGAATTTAAGAAAGCGTGTGATGTGATTGTGGCCAATCGATGGAACGATGAATTGAAGAATGTAAAAGGAAAAGTTTATACAAGGGATTTGTTTGATAGGGATTGATTTTTGTTGAGTTGAGTTTTGGCTTGCTGATATAATACGTAGGCTACTTTTAATAGACCAAATGTTTAGGGAGGATTAATGATGCCCAAAGTTTCTGTAGTTATTCCTATTTACAATGTTGAAAAGTATTTAAGGCAATGTCTTGAGAGTGTTATACATCAGACATTACGAGATATAGAAATCATCTGCGTCAATGACGGTTCAACAGATAAATGCTTATCTATTCTTAATGAATATAAAGCAATTGATTCGAGAATAAAAATTATCGATAAAAAAAATTCCGGCTATGGTGACTCCATGAACCGAGGAATTGATGTAGCTACAGGGGATTATTTGGGTATTGTTGAGCCAGATGATTTTATAAAATTAAATATGTACGAAACGCTTTATAAAATTGCAATAAAAAAAGATTTGGATATCATAAAAGCTGATTTTTATCGTTTTAAAGGTAATGGGAACTCGCTACAACTGGATTATAATCAACTTTGCCCTGATACAAGTTATTACAATAAAATTTTATGTCCGACAGAAGATCAGAAAACATTTTTCTTTATCATGAATACATGGAGTGGAATTTATAAAAGAGCTTTTATTGAAAAATACCATATCAGACATAATACCACTCCTGGAGCAGCATATCAGGATAACGGTTTTTGGTTTCAGACGTTTTGCTTGGCTAAGAGGGTTTATTTTTTGAATCAGCCTTTTTATATGAATCGCCGAGATAATCCCAATTCTTCTGTCTTTAGAAAAGATAAAGCTTATGCGATGAATAGGGAATATGACTTTATTTACGATTTCTTAAGTCAAGAACCAGAACGCAAGAAAAAATTTATTTCTGTTTATCAGGTTATAAAATTCAATAATTATATTTTTAATTTAAATCGCATAGCAGATGAATTGAAACCGGAATTTCTGCAGAGCTTCGCAGATGAATTTAAAGAAGCAGAGGAAAAAGGAGAACTAAATAGAGATGTTTTTACTTCTTATGAATGGTCCACACTTAGACGCATTATGAATTTTAAAGATAAATATTATATTTATAAAGATTTAAAGTATAAAAATGCTTTAATTAAGTTCATAAATTTTAGAGAAAGATATGGGTTAATTCCAGCAATACTAAAAGCAGTACAAAAAGTATTTTAATTCCAATAATATAAACCTGAAGCTAAGCTAATGTTAGATAATAAACTTATGGGAGAATAGTTGATGATAACAGAGGAAAAACTGATAAATTTTGAAAGAATCCTGATTTTCTTATCAATCCTTTTCTTGCCGCTTTTTCGCATTCCTCAAAAGTACAGTTTGCCCATATTGGGAGGGAATGTTAGTAAGTGGTTTTATTATTTGAGTGTAATTGTAATTATATATGAATTTATAAAATTCCGTTTCCGTATCCCAAAGAATTTTATAATTTATGTATCGGTATTATTAGGATGGCAAATTTTATGTTCATTATTTGGAATAATTCGTTATCCGTATTCTGATTATTTAACTGTTGAACAGTTCTCCAATTTTCAGAAGCTAAGCGCAATGAACTTGGTATCAGATAATTTGATCATCCTATTTTTATATATGTTAAGAGCTATCAAATATACTATAACGGAAAATTTTCAGTATATTGTGCTAGCGTTTCTGATATGGCATATTTATCAAAAAAAATATATCCAGGCATTTAAGGATATCAGAAAAATCATTTTAATTTTATCTATTATTTTGTGTGTATATTCAACGATCGAGCTGTCTTGGCTTAAATTTGGAAGTGATACGGCAAAGTGGCTTTTGACCATCATTAATCCAATTCTATATGATCCGGCATCCGGCCATGGTTGGTGGCCTCCTCTTTTGTGGATTGGGAGAGTTAGAAGTTTATTTCCTGAGCCGTCTTTCTTTGGCATAGTAGCAGTTTTTAGCTTACCTTTTTTATGGAGTTATTTAGTAGATAGAAATTACGCTTTAAAAGAGTATATTCTTTTTAGTTTCTTAATTTTTTATTTTACTATACTTATTGCAGCGACTAATGCTAGAACAGCAGTGGTAATCACTGTAATTGAACTTTTTCTTCTCTTTATTAGTACATTGTTTGTTAGAGAGAAAAGATATGCTTTCCAAGTATTTTCAATTATCGTTATTTCGCTTTGTGCTTTTGGGGTAAATTTAATAAATCCGCAAGCTTTAATATATCAATCCTTACACTCTCAGCAATCGGTATCTACATCATCACAGCAGACAAGTAAGGGAAAAAGTTCCAATCCTACTCCAAATAATAAAAAACAGAATAACGTGGGAAATTCGAATAAAAAAGGTGAATCCGTAGTTAATTCGGCAGATAAGTATGTCGATAGGACGATTACTAGTCTTGTGTCAACAAAAAAATTTTCTAATAATAATCGTTTGGCCTATCTGTTGGCAGATTTGGATACTATTAAAGAAAATCCGATCATGGGTGTTGGGTTAGACCTAAAAAATGCCTATATCGATAGTCACATCCCGCAATTTGCCAAGGAAAATAGAGAAGTTAAAGGATGGCATGAGGATATGTTGAATAGAGGAATTTTTAAAGGAGGTTATCCTTCTTTAAATAAATATGCTGATATAGCAGCCGAAACTGGAATTATAGGATTAGTCATATTTTTAGGATTAGATTTTTATGTACTCTTTAACCTTTTAAAGTTAAAAATGAATGTAGTGAAAAATCCAATTATCATCACACTTTTTATTAGTATGATTGCCATGTTTGCTTCCGGTATTAGTAATTCTAACTATTCTGAATGTATAGGTTATATAATAGGGATATTGTTATGCTTTCTTCACAATTATAAATTTAAGGATTTATCAAAGAAAGAAAACTATCGCACTTAACAATTACTCGAGATTAATGGTAATTTTATTCCATCTGATAAATAGCATTTTAATAATTAAATAAATTTTTTATCTCTGAAGTTGGGAGATTTGTCTTTGATCAATGATGTAAATCGAATATTATGGCTTGACGCAGTAAGAACTTTTGCCATAATTGCTGTCGTTCTAGTTCATGCAACTGAAAATATCTATGTGATGGAAGCGGCTTATTTGAATGGAATAAGCTGGTATTCACAGGCATTTGCTCTCTTTTCGTTCACGCTTGGTCGGTTGGGCGTTCCTTTTTTCTTGTTTTTGACCGGTTATCTTCTTCTCGACCGATGGTTCGACGAACCGGGTATTTTCAGGTTTTGGAAAAGGAACTGGCTTGGTTTACTGACTTCTACGGAAATATGGATTGTCCTTTATAATATGGATTGTCCTTTATTATGTTTTCTTGTGGGTGTTTAAGTTTCAACATTGGAATACGAAGGAACTTCTGCAAGATATCACTTTTCTAGGTAAGGTGAATATGGGACATATGTGGTATATGCCTATGATAATCGGAGTCTATATCTGTATCCCCTTTGCGGCTCGGGCGCTTAAGAATGTCCGGCTTAAGACGATGTTTTATCCAGTTTTGATTTTAAGTTTCTATGCATTTGGTATCCCTATTTTGAAGGTAATCGGAAACGCAACATCTTCATTTGGACATGTTCATGCACTCCTTGATCTTGGTTATAGCGGGGGAGTTTATGGATTGTATATTATTTTTGGACTGCGTGTCAAAAGAGGCCTTTTTAGGAAATTATCTAATCTGGTTTTGTCTATAGCGGTGATTTTATCTTTTGTCTTGACTTTTGCTCTCCAATTTTTTTCCATTAATAGGGGAGTCACTTATAAGGTATGGTATGATTGCGGACTTCTTGTACTCTGCGCATTATTTCTGTTTGAACTGTTTTCTCGTATTTATTACAACTTTGGTAATGATGTACTGACCTGGATCAGCAAGAACTCGTTTGGAATTTATTTGATTCATTTTCCCATTCTTCTGTTATTAAAAAGGCTTTTATCTAATATATCTTTCATGTTGCCGATGAAAGTTTTGCTGCTTTGGGTATTGGTACTATTTATCAGTTTTGTTTTATGCGCATTGATTGATCAGTCTACTAAATTAAGTAAAATCTTATTGTATAAAAGGTAATGTGCTATACTGATATGCATATGTGCATCAATTTCTATTTGTTTACTTTGAGGTTATTTTGAAAAATAGTCATTTATTAGAAAATATATTTTCTATGGTTACTCTTCGCGCAATGGAATATATTATTGCCTTTGCGTTAGTTCCATATCTCTTGCGCGCTTTGGGCCCGGCACAATTTGGGGCTATTGCTTTTATGCAGGGGATTATTGGATATTTTAATCTCTTCATAACATATGGCTTTAATATGACGGCACCCAGAAATATAGCACAGGCAGAGAAAAAAGACATCCCTGCCCTTTTCTCTACGTATTTTTGGTGCATGACTTTGTTGTGGGTAACAGTTACGGCTCTATTTTTTGTTGGATACACACTGTTAAAGTTAATTTCTCCTTTCGTTTTAGACCTTCCACTCTTTTTGGCAGTTTATACTTCAATTATTGGTCTGGTTATTTTCCCTATCTGGTATTTTCAGGGAATCCAACAGATGAGGTATATCACTATCTTGAATATGATTGTGCGTTTCAGCACGACGGCGCTCATTTTTATTTTTGTGAAATCTCCTAAAGACTATGTGCTGGCGGCTTTTCTTTTGTCTTGTACGCCTATGTTTGCCGGCATCCTCAGTTGGAAAATAATTCATGACATTAGTCCGGGTATCCTTTGCTTACCCGTATGGACAGACATTAAAAATGCTTTTAGGGAAGGGTGGCAGATATTTCTATCAACCCTGGCCATTAATTTGTATACAACTAGTGATGTTGTAATTTTAGGAATATTTACCAATAATACTATTGTAGGCTATTACAGCGGGGCTGATAAGCTCATTAAATGTATCAAAAAGGGAGTTGGCGCTGTCAATGATGCGGTGTATCCTTATATCAGCAAGGTGATGAAAGAGTCCTATGAACGAGGTATTCATTTTTTAAGAAAACAGCTTCTTGTTTATACGATTTGTGGCTCCATAGGAGGCATTACTTTATACATCCTTTCACCTTGGGCCATTCCCATTCTTCTGGGACGACAATACATTCCTTCCATCGGGCCACTTCAAATCATGGCTTTTGTCCCCCTCGTGGTGGCCATGAGCAACGTCATGGGCTACGAAACCATGCTTCCTTTGGGGATGGAGAAAATATACAGTAAAATACTCATTGCGGCATCTGTATTTAATCTCGTCATTATCTATCCGCTGATATCTTGGGATGGCGCAAATGGAACTGCTTTAGCTGTTTTGGCTACTGAAACTTTCGTAACTTGCATGATGACTCTAATCTTATGGAGAAAAAAGATTTTAATTAATTAGATGTTAAGATAATAAATATAGACGAGTATATAAGATTACGGCTTAGTTAGCGGGCTATAGTAAGATGTAGCCTGATTATTTGCTTGTGAAAATTAATTTTTTCTTTTTACTATTATTAAGGAGTAATACAAATATGAAACATTATACATATGATTACCTTATTGTGGGTTCCGGATTATTCGGATCAGTTTTTGCCCATGAAATGAAGGAAAAGAGAAAAAAGTGTTTGGTTATTGAAAGAAGAAATCATACTGGTGGAAATGTGTATTGTGAGGAGAAAGAGGGTATCCATATCCACAAGTATGGTGCCCATATTTTCCACACATCCTATCGGCATGTGTGGGAATACGTGAACCGGTTTGTGGAGTTCAACAATTATGTGAATTCTCCCGTGGCCAACTATAAGGGTGAGCTGTATAATCTTCCCTTTAATATGAACACCTTTGCTAAGATGTGGGGAATCGTGACTCCGGCTGAAGCGGCAGAAAAGATCAAACAGCAGCGGAAAGAAGCAGGGATTACAAATCCAAAGAACTTGGAGGAGCAGGCTATTTCTTTAATCGGTACTGACATTTATACGAAGCTTATTAAAGGATATACTGAAAAACAGTGGGGCCGAAGCTGCACGGAACTTCCCGCTTTCATCATCAAGCGGCTGCCGGTGCGCTATACCTTTGATAATAATTATTTCAATGATCGCTGGCAGGGCATTCCTATTGGTGGATATAATAAGCTTATTGACACCTTGCTGGAAGGTATCGAAGTGAGGACTGGCGTAGATTTCCTTAAAGATAGAGAAGGTTTGAGTAGTTTAGCAGAAAAAATAGTGTACACTGGGCCCATCGATGAATACTTTGATTACAAGCTTGGCACCCTGGAATATCGTGGACTTCATTTTGAGACTGAAAGACTGGAAGAAGAAAATTATCAGGGCGTGGCGGTGATGAATTACACGGACAGAGAAACACCCTGGACCCGTATCATTGAGCATAAGCATTTTGAATTTGGTACCCAGCCGGTGACCTATATTACCAAAGAATACCCAGCTGACTGGAAACCGGGAGAAGAAGCATACTACCCCGTGAATAACGATAAGAATCAGAAGCTGTATGCACAGTATACCGAGCTGGCTAAGAAGGAGAAAAATGTCATCTTCGGTGGCCGGTTAGCGGAATATAAATATTATGATATGGATGATGTGATTGATTCGGCTTTGAAAGGAGCTACAAACACTAGCGGGATTTCCAATACTTAAAGTATTTATAAATAAACGCATTTCATAAAGGAAGAATAGTTATGCATGATAAGATCGTAAATATTCAAGGCCTTCGTTTTATTGCCTTTTTATTAATATTTCTTATTCATTCAGTACATATAGCTGGCTATGAACGTCTTTTTGATTATGGCGGACGTGGAGTTGAAATTTTTTTCGTACTCTCCGGCTATCTTATGGCTTATAATTTTTCCGAGATAAAAATTACTTATAATTTGAAATCTTCTTTGAAATATATGTTGCAAAAGGTGAGAAAATTTTATATCTTACATTTAATTACATTTATAGCAATTTTTAGCAATTTTGCTTTTATGGCTATATAGATTTCATAAATTCGGGATTCATTATGAAGGCGGGATCCATGAGTTTATCTTAGATGGGGTCCTTAATTTGACTTTATTGCAGAGTTGGTATGATCCTGCTAAATTTTCATTTAATGGGGTCAGTTGGTTTTTATCAAGTATCATTTTTATGTATTTTTGTACCCCATATCTTATACATGCTTGCCAAAAAATGAAATTGGGGGGTACTACTTTCGTTCTTCGCTATCCTGATTATAAAAATGATTTTAGATACCTCTGCATCTAGGTTTAATTTGAATCCATTACCTGGCTTTTTTTCATATTATTCAAATCCTGCTTACAGATTCATGAAATATATTCTTGGATTTATGGGGGCAATATTCTTATCAAAAATAAAATTGAGTCTTTCATATATTAAAAGCTCTATTTTAGAATGTTTGATTCTTATTACTTATCTATTTTGCTGTCTTGGCTTTGGAAAGACCTGGGTTCATGCACAATTCACTTTAATTACTATAGTATTGGTCTATGCATTTACTATTCATAATGGAATTTTTGACCAAATATTTGGTAATAAATTGATTGTGCATCTTGGAAATATCAGTATGGAACTTTTTATGCTTCATCAAATTATTATTAGATTATTTGCAAATAAATTAAAAAATTCTTATGTAATAGATGGGATAATGCTCTTATTCATTCTTTTTATTATTTCTGTGGTTGTTGCTGAGTTCTTCCATTGTCCCGTTGTTAGGAATTTTATAACTAAAGGAATATGGAATAAGTTCACGCTAAGATGTAAGAATTATAACTAAGCTTTGCAATTTTATTTTTATTAAATCGTATTATAGTTTTTGAATTGAGGAATCAGAGATGGATATTATTAGAAAAGCAATCATTCCCGTAGCCGGTTTTAGCACTCGTTTTCTGCCGGAAACAAAGGCTATGCCAAAGGAAATGCTGCCTATTGTGGATAAGCCGACCATCCAGTATATTGTGGAAGAAATCTTGCATAGTGGGATTCAGGAGATTCTCATTATTTCCGGTCACGCAAAACGGGCAATAGAAGATCATTTTGATTCGTCTCCGGAGCTGGAACAGCACCTGTTGGAATCCGGAAAGTTGAAAGAATTGGAAGAAATTCGGAAGATATCCGATATCAAGGTGCACTATGTGCGTCAGCCCTATATGCGTGGCCTGGGTGATGCTATTCTCTGTGCCAGGGAATTTGTGGATGGGGAGCCCTTCGGAGTTATCCTGGGGGACGATATCGTATACACCGGAAATGGAGAGCCGGCACTGAAGCAGCTCATGGACCGTTTCTATGAGACAGGAAGTACGGTGGTTGGCTGCCAAGTAGTTCCAGAAGAAAAAGTATCTGCCTATGGAATTATTCAGGGAGAAAAGACGGGGAATCCGGATCTGCTGAAAGTGGTAGACATGATTGAAAAGCCGTCTATCAAGGAAGCGCCCAGCCGCTTTGCTGCCTTGGGAAGGTATGTGATTACGCCGGAGGTATTTGACATCCTGGAACAGACAAAGCCTGGCAAGGGTGGAGAAATCCAACTTACCGATGCACTCCGCGTCATGGCCCGCTGTGGAAATGTATATGCCTATAATTTCACCGGCAAGAGGTACGATACAGGTAATAAGCTGGGGTATCTGAAAGCGGTAGTGGAGTTTGCATTGCGGAGAGAAGATTTGGGAGAAGAATTCGGGGCGTATTTGAAGACGTTGGATATATGATATATAGAATTGAGATTTGAGCTCTGAGACCTCAGACAATCAGACATGTCAGATTGCAGACTATCAGGCGGCATTGAGACTGGTGTTTTTTTCAGGCCTGAATGATAGATAGGTGGTATAGAGCTGGTAGATTTCTCGATTTCGCTTTGCTGCGCTCGAAATGACGGGGGCGGAGGTTTGAGGGGCAAGATTAAAGATTTGAGAAACGGGGATTCCTCACAAGGAATGATAAATCGCAGCGGGGGCAAAAGGGATTCTGTGATATACTCAACAGTTCTTTATTAAAAATAGGTAGATTTCAATAGGTAATAGTATGAATATTGATAATGAACTTTTTATTGATTTCAAACATCTTTTGGGGAATCCGTGGAGTGTAACGGAGAAGGCTTTAGCAACCTATGGCCCTTGTATCAAGCAGGCGGCCAGGGATGTGTCAGAGCTGAGGCGCACAGGGAAAGGGCCGGATGGCAGTTCCGTCCTCTTCCCACATCTTCCTTATCTTCTTGCAGAGAATGTACTGATTTCTGAAGAGGAGAAGAAGGCGCTTCTTTTTTTGAGGGAAGAGGCCATATCCTATGATGCGGTCATTTCCATCGGCATCGGTGGCTCTTATTTGGGGAACCAGGTGCTTTTTGATCTCTTCTGCGGACCTTACTGGAACCAGCTGACGAAAGAGGAGAGGCATGGTTATCCACAGGTCTATTTTGCAGGACAGAACGTGGATCCAGTAAGCCTGATAGAGCTTTCTTCCTGTATTTCCCGAGAATCGGTGCGTTTTCAGGGGCGCCGGATGAAGGTACTGCTTCTTGTGATTTCCAAGTCCGGCACCACCATCGAACCGGTGACGGCGGTACGGGGTCTGAAGAAACTGCTGGCACCGGTCTGTGATATCCAAATCATGGCCATTACGGATAAGGAAAAGGGGAGAATCCGGCCACTGGCGGAAAAGAAGCACTTCCCCTGCTTTACCGTGCCCGATGGCATCGGCGGACGATTCAGCGTCTTTTCCCAAGTGGGACTTGTCTTTGCCAGCCTTGTCGGTATTCCCATAGAAGAATTCCTGCAGGGCGCCCAGATGGTGGAGGAATCCTGTCGGTCGGAAGATATTTCTGAAAATCCGGCTCTTATGCTGGCGGCCTTAAAATTCATCGCAATGAAGGAATATGGTATCACGGCGGAGGTGGTCATGCCCTATGGCGATAAGCTTCGCTCCTTCGGCTGGTGGTATGCCCAGCTTCTGGGAGAGTCCCTGGGAAAGAAATATGACCTGGACGGAAATGTAGTGTATAACGGCAGGACCCCGGTGGCTTCTGTGGGAACTACAGATATGCACTCCCTCACCCAGGAGCACCAGCAGGGAAAGAAAAACAAGCTGGTGCAGTTCATTTCCGTGGAACAGCTGCCGGGGGACCTGTCGGTACTCTGTGATGAAAAGGACGTAAGCGGCATGGTCCCCATGAGCCGCATGCTGGCTGCTGCCTGGAGGGCCAATGAAGAGGCCCTGGCTAAGGAAGGCCGCATGAGCTGCCATATTTCCATGAAGAAGCTGACCCCATTCCATGTGGGCGCACTCATGTATTTCTTCTTCCTCACCATCGCCTACGAAGGGGCCATGGCACACGTCAATGCTTTCGACCAGCCAGGGGTGGAGGACTATAAGAAGATACTGCATGAAGAACTGAGGGAGTATATCTTAGGAGAGGTTTGAGGAAAGAGAATTGAGATTTGAGAAACCAGACTTCAGACGTCAAGACTTCAGATATCAGACGAAAGAAGACAGAATTGAGATTTGAGGGACATGGAGACAATTCGGTGGGAGACTTCAGATGCTCAGACGGAAAGGGGCAGATTTGAGGAAAAAGATTTGAGATTTGAGGATTGAGACTGTTAGACTGGAAGAAGAGGTTTGAGGAAAGAGATTTGAGAATTGAGGGGCATTGCGGCAGGTGGCTTTTCGGTCATTGCGAAGGGCGGCATGGTGGTGTGGGATTCCTCGACTGCGCTCGAAATGACGGTGGCTTCGCCAGATAATCAGACGGTCAGATTAAAGAGAGTACTATCAAAATTTTTCTTATTGATAATGTGGAAAATAGTGCAGATTGAATTTCATTCGACAGTTTGATCATATTGGTGTCATTTTATAGGAGGAAACCAATGCTGCTTTATCATTTGGATCGAGGCCATAGCCTCAAAGAAGGGATGCAGATAAACTTAAAGAATGGTTCTCAAGCGCTTTCGAATGTAGAGAATTCCCCTTTCATCGGTTTGTTTACAGATGGATTTTCATCCTTTGGGCTTAATATATTAGGCAGTACATGTCCTATGATTCCTACGTTCTCCGATATGAGTGGTGATTCACCATTTATAAATGTTGGGAATTTATTCAAAATTAAGGGCCAGGTTGATATTAAGTTGATTGAATTTATATTTGAGTTGGTTAGGCGATTATATTTCTCACACTATCCATCACGTTTTCAGTCACTTTTTGCGGTTGATAGTGTAAAGGAATTCTACAGATGGCCGGAGCTGCTTGAGGGAAAAGCAAAAACTTTTTCGCTTAATGATTATGATGTGTATGAGATTTCAGCTTCTGATAACATTCCTGCCTTTGATTCAAGCTGGTTAAGAGGAGGAATAACAGCAGGTATTGACAAAGGTCGTTTTTTTTATGGTGTAAAGATTGACAGTCTCTTCGATGTTGCTTATCATTACTGGAATAGGGATTTTACAGAAGAACCTCGTTTAGAGTATTTAGTTAAACTGCCCATTAAAATTGGAAGAAAAGTGATCCCTTGATATAATGTTCTCAATCGGCCTAATCTTCTATATATTATTGAGTTATAGTCAATATAGTTTAATGGAGGCGGTTGTAGTGAAGGCAATTTGTTATCATAATACGAAAATTACTTTACCCTATTGGGCTCCAAATAGCCGATTAAATGAAGAATGTCCGTTGGGATTTGCTTATGAAGATGGTGATTTCTATATTCATAATGCCTGGCAGGGAGAAGGCTTCTATTTCATCAGGAAATATATTTAAGATACTGCTTAATACTCGTGGCCTAAAGGGTACCTTTCTTTGTGTGTTTTATCGGGGAGGCTCAATTTGGTGAGTAAGCGGTAAATAATCGATGTATGTTAAAATCCCATCGGGTATGAGATACTATCTATATCCGATGGGATTTTTCATTTACATTCCTTCTGGATCTCCGGAGACCAGGGAAGATATTTTTCCAACGTAGTCTCATGCTGAGGCCACTCTTCATTAGGTAGCCTTGCAAACACATAGTTGAGATATTTTTCCAGATCAATTCCATTGGCTACACAGGTCTCCAGAATACTGTATGCGGCTGCACTCGCCCGAGTTCCTTTGGGTGTGTCACAGAACAGCCAATTCTTTCTGCCTATCGTAAAGGGGCGGATGCTGTTTTCCACAGGGCTATTATCTATCTCACATATTCCGTCTGCCAGGTAACGTTTGAGATTCTGTTCATTGCTTATGGAATAGAGCAGGGCTCTTCCAATGCCAGACTTGGGCAAAACTGTGGGAAAAACCTTTTTTAGCTGTTAGAGTCGGGTTAATTTACCACATCACCGTCGGGTTAAAATCGCCAACCGGAGGCGAGAAAATTTAGCCAATTGAATATTACGCCGTTTCAGAGCTACTCAGTACGCGCATGGGAGCCATGGGATACGCGATAGGAAGCCAGTGAAAACGCATGAGGGAGCTGGTCGCTTCAGGTGGATGCCGTGGCTGTATTTGCAGATTTGTTTATGCCCAGTTTCCAAGAATATGGTGTGGCTCTCACACGCGTAATACTCAGATGGTGCAGATTTTGAGACTGACAGATGGGAACTGTATTGGCATGAGATTTCTCCACTCCGCTTCGCTGCAGTCGAAATGACAAGGGGGGATGACTGGTGACTTGTAGCTGGTGTCTTGTGGGTTGTAGATGGCAGGAGTCACTATCGACGTGTACCGAGATTCTTTGCCTGCGGCTCAGAATAACGAGCAAGTGCGGCGCAGAGTGACGAGTGGGGGAGCTTGTGGATGGTGACTGGTGGCTTGCAGCTTTTTTTATATTTTCGTAAAATGAAGAAAAAAGAGAAATTTTTTAATTTCCACGTTCACATAAAAGCGATTTTTTCTATTTATATAGTAGAAGGAACAAGTTTATAAGGCAATTCTGAAAGCAGGCGCTTTCCTGCCAATCCTAGGCATCGCAGGAGAGGGTATTTCGGACACGCAGGGATCCCCTTGCTTCCTTCTATCCAATCTGCAGAAAGGATCAAGATATGAAATACAGAAAGTACCCAGGACTCTAAATCAGCCCCATATATGCAGAAATGACGGGAGACTCATGCCTGGCGCGCGCCGTCGTACCTCGTACAGCAGCGGCCGTAGACCATGCAGACACCGAACTCATTGGGCATTCCATGCTGATTTGGAGATACCGGGCTTTTTGTAGTGCAATGAATGTTTTTTAGCGTCGGGCAAATTTCGCCAAGCAGCGTCGGGTTAAAATCGCCAACCGGAGGCGGGAAAATTTAGCCAATAGCGGGCGAAGAAAAAAGACCAACGAATATGACAGACACTGCTTCAGAGCTACCCAATATGCACGAGAGAGCCATGCGATATGCGATGGGGAGCTAGGGAAAGATAGGTTTGAGATCTGAGAATTGAGGTTTGAGGAAGTGAAGACATTCCGGAGAAAGACTTCAGACGATCAGATTTCAGACGGCATTAAGATCGATGGCTTTTTGACCATAAACGACGGAATTGCTTGGTGTAGGGAGATTTCTCGACTGCAATCGAAATGACGATGGCTTCGCCATACAATCAGCCAGTCAGATTTCAGAATTCAGACGGGGAGAAAAAGAGGGCAGTAAATATCTGCCGTTTCGGAGCCATACAATACGGAAGTGAGCGCCATACCGGTACGCAATCGGGAGCCGGTGAATATGCGGGAGAGAGCCGGCAGTTTCAGATGCATGACTTCTTCCTGATTTATTTGTATTAACAGCGTCATTTTGTGCTTTTGCAGGTTGTCAATGCGATGGCTCTCTGGTGCGTATCGTGCTGAAAAGAGTGTTGATCCCGTCAGCGTAGTACTTCTATTTCCGTTTCCGAGAATTTCGAGGAGAAGTTATTCGTACAGTTTCTAGCACTGATTTACCGTTCCTACATCAAAATATAGATGGATGAGAAAGAATTGTACAAGAAGTACACGGCGCAGACACTGCTGGATGATTTGGACATAATGAGCTTTGTCAGTAGTCTAAAAAGCTCATTATCTTTTAGAGATAACAATCAAGTAGACGACTATGTACGATGCAATGGGTATATCATTTCCGCAATAGACCTAATTTCACGGGATTTTCAGGTTACTATAAAATTACAGGACTGCAGGTTGATTAAGCATTTTGCTTGTATCATAATATGAAAAGGGAAATGATTTTTATTTTATATATGTCTGCTTTGTATAAATTAGAATCCGATTTGCATGGAGGGAATTATGGCAAAGAAATATAGTGACTTCTTACGAGAGATAACTTCTGAAGATCTTTTCCGTGGGTTGTTGGGATATGGTTTATTTGCAGAAAAATTACCTCCTTGCTTTACATCAGTATCTCTTTTTTACTTTTATAATGAGCTATCTGCTAATGAAAATAATAATGTAAATGGAAACAATAAGAAGTGGCATGATTTTATTACCTTTGACAGTCAACGAAATATGATAATTCCTAGACGTTTCGGAATACCAACGCCTTATGCATATTTTGCGTTGTGTCGGGTATTGGCTGATAACTGGGATACTATAAAACATAGACTCAGTCATTCGGTCTCTAATCAAGACTATATTATAAGCCGTATACATTTGAGAAAAATGAAGGAAGACGGACCTCTATTTTCCATGAATTATAAAAACTGGAAATCAGATGGTGAGCCAATGCCGGATCTGATACAAGGGAAAAAATATGTTGTTAAAACTGATATATCTACCTGCTTTCCAAGTATTTATACACATGCAATTCCCTGGGCATTGATTGGTAAATCTGAAGCCAAAAGGGCCATCCGAAATAGAAATTGGACCGATGCTATTGATAAAGCATGTCAACGCTGTACTAATGGACAGACACATGGTATATTAATCGGACCACATGCCTCTAATTTGATTTCTGAAATCATCTTAACCAGAGTGGATCAGTCTATGTATGATGCTGGGTGGCGGTATGTTAGAGCTATTGACGATTTTACCTGTTATGTAGATCGCTATGAAGATGCACAAGGATTTATTGAACAGCTTCGTGAAGAATTGTCGAAGTATGATCTTTCTTTGAACGAAAGAAAAACAATCATTGAGGAACTTCCTTTTGCCATTAACCATGATTGGATGCAGAAACTCAGAAATATACAGGAAATATACTGCAATAAGGATTTGCTTAGTTATCATGATGTGGCAGGTTACTTATCTGCAGCTATTTCATTAATGGAAGACAATCAAAAAAATGCAGCTCCACTAACTTATGCATTAAAGGTGTTATCTGGTAAGAAGATGAAAGAAACGGCTAAAGATTACTATGTCAAGATGCTATTACATCTTGCATATGTCTACCCTTATCTTGTTCATCATTTGGAAGAATATGTCTTTGATAAGTTCAATGTACCTATTAACAAAATTATGGAGTTTTCGAATCTTAGCTACAAAGATGGAGTTATGCATAAGAATGTAGAAAAAATCTATTTTGCATTATATTTTGCTTGGCGGTATGGATTTAACTTGCCAGATGTAGATTTCGATGATATTGTTTCTTCAAATTCTTGTATATGTAAAATACTGGGGCTGATGTATGCAGAACGTACTAATAATTTAGAAGGAAAGGATGCTTTGAAACAGAATGCAGATAAACTAGCAGAAGATCCAAGTGATTTCGATAGGAATTGGCTATTTATCTATGAAGCACTACCAAAGGGAAAACTCAAATATGAATGGAAGGCTTATAAAGAAGCGGGAATTAGCTTTATAAAACAGGATTGACTCGATAAAGGTGTTTACTTCAAGAACCACTTCAAAGAAACCCGGTGTCTCCAATATGCCCATCGTGCCCAATGAGTTCGGTGTCTGCATGGTCTACGGCCGCTGCTGTACCTGGGGAGCAATGATTTTATTGCAGATTCTGATTTCATACGAATTTTTCTGGCCTACTGCGTCGTAGAATTCCTTAAATAGGTTTACTATTTTTGTCCTTCTACTCCTTGTATGCCGTAAAAATTCTAGAATGAAATCAGAAAGCAATGAAATCACAGTTTCCCCTGAACGACGGCGCGCGCAGGGGAAGCGCTGATTCAGTCATTGTCGGATTTCATTCTTGGAGTTTTGTTCATTGCAAGGAATCAGTCGACGCGAATAGCGGGCTATTTAAGGAGACTGATGACGTGGCATTGAGCAAAACTCCATATGAAATTCGATTCTGCGACTGGGTCAGTGCTTCCCCAGGGCATGAGTCTCCCGTCATTTCTGCTCTTTAGGGGATTTCTGGAGCCCTGAGTTTCTTTGTGGTTTTCAGCTTTCGCTGATTTTTTTTTTACCTTTCCGGAAAAGGTGAGGGGAGAAAGGCGGTACCCTTTTTGAATTCCGGCATTCCATTCCTGCATTTCCTATGGCCATCTCGGAAATATATGGAATGCTTTCTGTCAAAACCGCGGGCCTTTTCATTTCCCTCTACTATATAAATAACGGGAACTTGTGATTCTTGAAAAGAGTTTGAAAATAATTTTTCATAATTTTGTGTCGAAGTAGGATTGAAGGGAGAGAAAATTGAGATTTGAGGCTTGATTTTCGGACCTATCCTCAGGGCTTCGCCCAGCTCCATTCCGGTCGGGCAAACAAAAGGAAGGCCCTTCTTAATTCTCGTTGCCCCTTGAGTGAGTGGAAATCCTGCAAAGGATTTCCAAGGGCAGACAAATTGGCCCTTAGCCTGCCCATAAAAGGGCCTTCCTTTCGGTGTCTGACCACATAGGGTGTACGAGGGTAAGAATAATAATGATACGCATTGCTGCTCTACGCAGGGCCAACTTTGCCCGACTTGGCAATCCTATGCAGGATTGCCACCTGGTGAAGGAGCCAAACGATTCGTCATGTGCCAGTGCGTTTCCTTCCTGCCGACTGGTATTTATGACCACTCCGGACACTTACTGCTTGTACGGAGATTCTTCACTGCGTTCAGAATGACGGCGACGGCAGAAAGGTGGCCGGGTTGCATGATGGGGGATTTCGGAACTTCCTCTTAAAAACTTGCCGGTCTCATCTATGGTGGGGGACCAGGAAGTGGTGATAATCATGCCGTAAAAACTTTACGGCATGATTTTTATATGCTATATTTTAAGCAGAAAAGTGATGGTAAGGAGGTAGTTCCATGCTGAAAAGGTTTGAAGTGAGCGGGTTTAAGCAGTTTGGGCATCTGGTCTGGGATTTTTCCCGTACCCGGGAGTATGCCTTTAATCAAAACTGTGTCAAAGATGGGCTGGTCAGGGATGGCTTGATTTATGGGGCGAATGCTTCCGGAAAGACGAATTTGGGCCTTGCTTTGTTTGATATCACCGCCCATTTGACGGATAAAAATTCTGCCGATGATTTATACAGGTATTATTTGAAGGCTGATGAAGATGTAAAATATGCGGATTTCCGCTATGATTTTCAGTTTTCCGGTGATCATTCTATTTCGTATGGTTATCGAAAGAGCAGTCATCGCCTGCTTTTGGGGGAAGAACTGTCCATTGATGGCAGGCTGGTGCTGAGATGGCCTGATGCTGGCGGTATTTTTATAGATCCGGAGTTTCAGGAAATGTACAAGTTTGGTGACATGAAGTGGGATTTCCAAAGTTCTGATTTGTCAGCGGTAAAATATGTCTTTAATAATATGCTGTCTGATTCCTCTTCTTTGCTGTTTCAGTTCCGTACTTTTGTGAATGGAATGCTGTGGTTCCAGAGGAATGATTTAAATAATCGATATATTGGCTATTTAAATACTCATGAAGATATATATGATTATATTGTCCGGGAGGGGTATATTGGAGATTTTGAAAAGTTCCTGCAAGAGCAGGGGGAAATAGCGGTGAAGCTGGCTGTTATCCAAAATCCTGACGGCAATTCGGAGTTGTATTTTGATTACGGGCAGAAGATTCCTTTTTCTAAGGCCGCTTCCAGTGGTACCCGCGCACTGAGTTTATTTTATTATTGGCTGAAGCATAAAAAGGGAATTACATTCCTGTTTATTGATGAGTTTGACGCTTTTTATCATTTCAAATTGGCGAAAAAAGTTTTCCAATATCTGATTTCTAATTTCTCCGGCCAGGCTATGGTAACGTCCCATAATATTGATCTGCTGACAAACCGGATTACGCGGCCGGACTGCTGCTTTGTGGTTAGAAATGGTCAAATTGCGTCTTTTGCGGATTCCACATCCAGGGAAATCCGACAGGGGAATAATCTGGAGCGTCTGTACGTGGGCGGTGAGTTCGATGAGTAAGAAAATATTGGTCATCTGTGAGGGGACGAAGAAAGAACCGGAGATTTTTCGGTATGCCCAGAAACTGGAGCTGCTTCCTGAAAATTTGCAAATCGTATCCTATGGGACCAATATTTATAAACTCTATAATGCTTTGGAAAAAGAAAGTCAGGGATATCCGGATGGCTGGGATTCTCTTGATATTCAGCTCTCTATGATGCACTCTGCCAGAACAGAAGATGAAAAGTCTGTGCTCATGGACAGCTATACGGATAAATTACTTATTTTTGACTTTGATCCGCAGGATTCTTTCTTTCGAAATCATAGGGATGAGGCTTGCCGTCGTTTTCAGAAGCTGATGGAATTTTTTTCAGAATCCACGGACCACGGTAAACTGTATCTCAGTTATCCCATGATTGAGGCACTTTTACATATCAGTGCTGCTGAAATCAGTCATGGAGATTTCAAAGCATTTTTTGAACGGCAGTTTTCTGTGGGAGAACTGCGTAAGAGCAGGTATAAACAGCGTGTCAGCAATGAGGGTGAGCCTTTTATTACAAATTATAATCGGGAATCAATGATTTACCTTATACGGGCACATCTGGCAAAGGCAGAGCAGTTGACCGGTTATGATGGACAGGATGTTATTTCCTGCTATAGTGATGAGCTGGCAATGGAGTTATTAAATGTAGAAATTGAATCTGTGAAGTCTCAAATGATGGGAGATGTGGTGAGCTGCAGCTTATTTTATGTGGCGGAAAGTTATCCGAAGAGACTGCAAATTTCGTCAGATGATTGATTTTGAGGTTTGAGGGTTGAGAATTGAGAACGTAGAGACAACACAGCAGGAGACTTCAGATGTCAGACAATCAGACAGTCAGACGTCAGACTGGCAGTGTGCTTGCGGCGTATACTCCACTGAGGGTAGGTAGCATGGCGCTGGGAGATTTCTCGACTCCGCTCGAAATGACAGGGGTGAGAGAGGTTTGAGGAATGAGAATTGAGATTTGAGATTTGAGGAGTAGAGACGGCCAGATATCAGATTATCTGACGGAAAGAGGAGATTCGGACCTATCCTCAGCCCTATCGGGCAGCTCCTTCCTGAGGAAGGAGCCTTACGGTTCAGCAGGTACTACTGTGCCACCTTCCTGCTGACTGGTATTTATGAGCACTCCGGTCTCTTACTGCTTGTACTGAGATTCTTCACTGCGTTCAGAATGACGGCGTCGGCAGGAAGGGGAAGGAGTCTGACTGTTCGGCACGTGCCGTAGTGTTATAGCCCCCCCTTCCACAGGAAGGGGGTGGCGCCGAAGGCGACGGAGGATAGGGGCGTGGAATAGAGGATAGACAGCAGATATCAGGCTTCAGATATCAGGTGGTGGGAAGGAGAATATATGACAATCATCGTGACCGGCGGCGCCGGATTTATTGGGGCCAATTTCATTTTTTATATGATGAAGAAGTATCCGGACTACCGCATCATCTGCCTGGACAAGCTGACTTATGCGGGAAATCTGTCTACTTTGTCACCGGTGATGAATAAACCGAATTTCCGCTTTGTGAAGATGGATATCTGCGACAGGGATGCGGTTTATGGACTCTTTGAAGAGGAACATCCGGATGTGGTGGTGAACTTTGCGGCGGAGTCCCATGTGGACCGGTCTATCCTGCATCCGGAAATCTTTCTGGAGACGAACATCATCGGTACGTCTGTCCTTATGGATGCCTGCCGGAAATATGGCATAGAGCGGTATCATCAGGTTTCTACGGATGAGGTGTATGGGGACCTGCCGCTGGACAGGCCGGACCTTTACTTCACGGAAAAGACGCCGCTCCATACCAGCTCCCCCTACAGCAGCTCCAAGGCCGGGGCGGATCTTCTGGTTGGCGCATATCATCGGACCTATGGCCTCCCCGCTACGATTTCCCGCTGCAGCAATAACTACGGGCCCTACCAGTTTCCGGAAAAACTGATTCCTCTCATGATAATGAATGCTCTGGAAGACAAGCCCCTTCCGGTGTATGGAGATGGAAAGAATGTGAGAGATTGGCTCTATGTGGAGGACCACTGCAAGGCCATCGACCTGATTATTCATAAAGGTACCGTAGGTGAAATCTACAACATCGGCGGCCACAACGAAATGGCGAATATTGATATTGTAAAGCTCATCCTCAAAGAACTGGGCAAGCCGGAAAGTCTTATTGCCTATGTAAAGGATAGAAAAGGCCACGACCGCAGATATGCCATCGATCCGGCAAAGGTTCATAAGGAACTGGGCTGGCTGCCGGAGACGAGATTTGTAGATGGGATAAGGAAGACTATCCGGTGGTACCTGGATAATAAGCCCTGGTGGCAGGAAATCGTGAGCGGAGAGTATCAGAATTACTATAAGAAGATGTATGGGAAGAGGTAGAATGAACCTCTACTTGACGGGGGAGGGGGACCACGATAGTGGTGGAAGGGGGCCGCTGAAAATGGTAAATGGTAAATGGTAAATGGAGGAAGGCGCCCTTTGAAAATATGGGGCGCCATTTTTATAGCTTCCTGCGTAAGCCGCCCCCTTCCGTCTCGCTCCGCTCGCCACCCACCCCCAAACGGGGGTGGACAAGTAAGCATAGTGGCGGAGTGGCCTTTTTCTCCTTAATCTTGCCGCCCACCGCTTGACGGGGGGAGGGGGACCACGATAGTGGTGGAAGGGGGGCACTGAAAATGGTAAATGGTAAATGGTAAATGAAGGTGGCGTCCTTTGGAAATATGGGGTGACGTCGAAGGCGATGGAGAAACAGCGGCAGTTTTGCCTTATCTTCGGTGTTCCTCAGGGCTCCGCTCAGCTCCTTCCTGGGGAAGGAGCCTGCGTTACGTTCTATACTTTGGAGTCATTAGAGAGGGGCTGCATGGTGGCGGGAGATTTCTCGACTTCGCTCGAAATGACAGTTCGGCACGTGCCGTAGTGTTCCCTTCCTGCTGACCGGTATTTATGAGCACTCCGGTCACTTACTGCATGCAACGAGATTCTTCACTGCGTTCAGAATGACGGCGTCGGCAGGAAGGTGGCTGAAGGCGACGGAGGAACAGTGTGAGATAGAAGTCAGAAGTCAGATGTTAGACTGGCAGCGCGGCTTGAGGTGTAGTCTTCACTTACGACGAGCTGCATAGTGGAGGGAGATTTCTCGACTTCGCTTCGCTCCGCTCGAAATGACAGTTCGACACGTGCCGTAGCGTTCCCTTCCTGCTGACTGGTATTTATGAGCACTCCGGTCACTTACTGCATGCAACGAGATTCTTCACTGCGTTCAGAATGACTGCGTCGGCAGGAAGGCGACTGAGAAGGCGACGGAGGAACAGGGTGAGATAGATGGTAGATTTCAGATATCAGACGTCAGATGGGGGTAAGAGGCATTTGTGACTTTATTTTATTTTCTTTATAAGCAGAAGTGCGCTTTTGGGCGCCTTTTTTTATTTGCAAAAGCAGACAAGTTATCATTCATCTGACAAACATTATTTTAACGAACAACTTGTATTATAACTTTTTGGGGAGTATAATGAGTATGAAAAATGGTGACCACCGGATGAAGGTTATGAGGTGGTTTTGGTTGATAGGAAGGAACGAGAGAAATGAAACGTTGGATGGCAGCGGCGGCGGTTCTTTTGGCGGCAGGGTGTCTGCTGGCAGGGGGCTGCGGGAAGGATGAGCCTGCGGCGGCTTCTGCTTCGGAGGGGCATGTGCGTATTGTGACTCATGCGAACTGGAATCCTTTTGAGTATTTGAAGGATGGGAAGATAACCGGTTTTGATATCGACTTGGTGACGGAGGCGGCAAAGCGGGCCGGGCTTACGCCGGATATTACGGATGCCGGCTGGGAGGCTATTTTTGAGCAGATCCGCACGGGGCAGGCGGATGCGGCGATTTCGGGCATTACCATCACCGATGACCGGAAGGCGACGTATTTATTCTCGAAGCCCTATTTCGTGTCCCGTCAGGCGATTCTTATCCGGGAGGATGAGAGTATTTCCAGTGCGAAGGACCTGATGGACGGTAAGACGGTGGCAGTGCAGAACGGATCCACCGGGCAGGAGGCGCTGGAGAAGCTGATGGGGAAGAATAATCCGGCCATCCGGAAGACGCCCATGTCCATCCAGATGCTTATCGGCGGACAGGTGGATGCGCTGGTGGGGGATGAAACGTCGGTGAAGTCTATCCAGGCCCAGTATCCGGATCAGCATTTGAAGATTGTGTATGATGACGAGGCGTTTACGCCGGAGTATTTCGGCATTCTGTATCCGAAGGATAAGGGACAGGCGCTTTCGCAGAAGATGGACAGGGCGCTTTCGGATATGGTGAGCGACGGGACCTATGGGAAGCTGTATGAAAAATGGTTCCATACAAATCCCGATGAGAAGATGCTGGCTTCTTTGAAGCAGGGGTGATAGAAATGTTTGATTTCAAAGTTTCCATATTGGAGGAATATGCACCTTTCTTTATTTCCGGTGCCTTCCTGACGGTGAAGCTGTCGGTGATTGCCATTGCGGCGGGCTTTTTCATCGGCCTTTTCCTGGCGCTGGCCCGTATTTCTTCTAAGAAATACCTGTCCATTCCGGCGGCCTGCTTCATAGAAAGTATCCGTGGGACGCCGCTTCTTCTGCAGATACTGATTACCTATTTCGGTGTGATTCCGCTGATTATGAGGAAACCGGACGGTGTGCTGGCGGCGGTGATTGCCCTTTCCATCAATGCAGGGGCCTATATTGCGGAAACCATCCGCGGCGGCATCATGGCCACGGACCCGGGACAGATGGAGGCGGCCAGTGCCCTGGGGCTTTCCCATTTCCAGTCCATGCGGTATGTCATCCTGCCGCAGGCCATCCGCTCAGTGATTCCGGCGCTGGGAAATTCCTTCGTGAGTCTTATCAAGGATTCGTCCCTGGCTTCGGTCATTGCCACGCCGGAGCTCATGTACTGGGCCAATGCGGCGAACGCCCAGTATTACCGGGTGTGGGAGACCTTCATCACCACCGCTCTCATTTATCTCATCCTTACCCTGGTGACGGGAAGGATTCTGGGAGTGCTGGAAAAGAACCATTGAAAAAAGACTGTGAAGAAATGGATACCATTTTTTCACAGTCTTTTTTTATAGGTCCGCTTTCTTCCAGAATCTCTTGACTATACGGGGCGCCAGGCAGGCGGCAAAGGCGCCGGCGGCGGCTCCGGCCAGGATGTCCATGGGGTAGTGGACGCCCAGATAGAGGCGGGAGAAGGCGATGAGGAAGGCCGCAAGGAGGGCGGCGATTCCCAGGGGGCGGGACAGGTATTTATAGAACAGGAGGGCCGCCGCAAAGGAGGCGGAGGCGTGGCCGGAGGGGAAGGCGAAGGAGGCGGAGGAAACATGGGAGACCAGGGGGATGATTTCCGGATAGGTCACAAAGGGACGGGGCTCCTGGAAAAGGTTCTTCAGGATGAGGTTGGTGAAAAGCAGGGAAAGAAGAAGGGACACCAGAGCGCAGACGCCGACGGCTCTTGTCTTTTTGAAAATCATGAGGAGCAGGGATGAAATAATCCAGATAAATCCTGCGTTGCCCAGATCTGTCAAAAATTCAAGAATGGCGGTGAGGAGGGGTGTGCGGATGTTTTCCTGCAGGAAAAGAAGAAAAGCGGCCTGCAGATTCATAAAAGTATCCATAATGTCACTTTCTTTTAGGGGAAAAGGGACACGCCCTTTCGGGCGTGAGGGTTCAGAGGGGGCAAAGGGTTCAAACGGTTCAGAGGGTGTGGTATCGCCTACGGCGATGAGTATAAAGTCAGCGTTACGGGATTTACTGCGGTATCACAAGTGGTGCATGACGAAGAGCCATAGCCTCCTTCCTTAGGAAGGAGGTGTCGCCGTTAGGCGACGGAGGATAGGGGCGTGAGTTAGACGATAGAAGCCAGAAATCAGACGTCAGACAGCTTTATGGGATTTACCTTCCCGCCGACCGGTATTTATCGGCATTTCTCTCACTTACGATTCTTACAGAGATTCTTCGCCTGCGGCTCAGAATGACTGCCAGGGCGGGAAGGCCAGTGCGTAACGTAGGTTATAAAACTCATCGCCCACAGGCGATACCACACCCTTTGAACCCGCCCACTGGAAGTGGGCAGAACCTTTTGAACCTTCTGAACCCGAGCCGCAGAGCGGCTCCATGGGCGATACCACAACCCTTAGGGCAAAGGCCCGTCAAACTTGAGAACCCTCCGGACCGCAGGGCCGGTCCAACTTAAGAACCTTTTTCAAAGGAACTGATGCTGTTCCTACGCCGCCTGACGTCTGATGGATATCAACCGGCGTCCGGCGAAGTCGGCGGCTGGGGTTCTTCAGGCGTCATGGGAGCGGGTTCCTGGGTGGCCGGTGCAGCGGGGGCGGATAGATTTCCTTTCCGGTAGTCCTGTTTCATGGAGCGCTGGCTGTTTCTTTCATCCTGCCTGTGGGCTTCGGAATGAATCCGGTCATGGGAGCGGTTTTCTTCGTCATGGCCGCGGTCTTTGCGCTGGCGGCCGTCTTTTTCGTCATAGGGGCTGCGGTCTTTTTCTTTCCGCTCTTTCTTTACTTTGTCCTTTCTGTCATGGCTGCCTTCTTTATCTTCCTTTATGGAATGGAAGGGCAGGCTGGATTTGAAGGATTTCATTTCCTGATGGATAGCGGGAGCGGACTCTTTGGCCCAGTCCATGAAGCCCGCCGCATCGGTGGTGAGGAAGGAAGCGGAGAAGAGGATGGCACTGGCGGTGCCGAGAAGAAATGTTACGGCGATTTTATTCATGATTCAGTCCTCCTTTTTAAGGAAAGAAATGGGATTGTCGGAAAGAATGGCATCACTTAAGGTGCGGCCGAAGGCGCCCAGGAAAAGGGAGAAGGAAATTCCCGACACCGCAAGGAGCATAAGGCTCAGGGGGCTCATCACCGGAAGGGGCGGGATGGAGGGGAGGATGGTGATGCCGCTGGCAAGGAGGCCTACGCCGGAGAGGGCGGCCAGGAATAAGAGAATGGCCGATAACAGTCCGCACCAGCGGAAGAAGAAGGCGGATCCCCGACGGAGAAGGGAGAAGAGGGGGCCGCCCAGGGGACGGACCTTTTCGAGCCCCTTTTCCAAGCCATGGCTTACACCGTGAATCAGGTCGGAAGGCAGGGAGTGGAACCCTATCCGGCGCGGCTTTACGGTAACATCCCTGCCGTAAAGGGTGGAGGCAATGCGGGAAGGCGTATCCAGCCCCGCAATAATTTCCTCTTCCGTGAGGCCCGACGCAGCGGCCATGGCAAAGTAGGTTTCATAATCCGCCAGGATTTCATTTCGAATGGCAGCCTGCTCATAAATCAGGTAGGTGCGAAGTTCTTTCATAAATTCATTTTTCGTCATAGAAATCACTCCTTTACAAATCATAAGTGATGAAATGGTAAGGTTCTAGGGAAGCACTGATTCATTCGATAACGATTTAATCAGCGCTTCCCTAGGACTTCCGTCCTCTACATGTAATATATCACACGGTACTATGTAGTACAAGGTACTGTGCAGTAAAATATAGATAAACAGTTTTTTAACGGAAGTTAAACGGGGGAGGGGGATGATAGACATTAGACGATAGATGTTAGACGATAGATGGGAAGGAGAGGTTTGAGATTTGAGATTTGAGGAGGTAGAGACAATGAGACGGGAGACGTCAGGCGATAGAAGAGAGTTGAGATTTGAGGTTTGAGATTTGAGTGTCGGTGTTCCTCAGCCCTATCGCCCAGCTCCATCCTGGGGAAGGAGCCTGCGTTACTTTCTATGCTTTGAGGCCATTGGAGCGGGGGGACACGGTGCTGGGAGATTTCTCGACTTCGCTTCGCTGCGCTCGAAATGACAGTTTGGCACGTTCCAGTGCGTTCCCTTCCTGCTGACTGGTATTTATGGCTGCTCCGGTCACTTACTGCTTGTTCTGCGCGCATTCTGCAGAGAATGCGCGAGTCGGCCAATTTGTCTGCCCTTGGAAATCCTATGCAGAATTTCCACTCACTCAAGGGGCAACGAGAATTAAGAAGGGCCTTCCGATTGTCGGCTGACCGACCCTGGATGACAGTTTGGGCGGGAAGGGAAGCACGTAATTTGTCTCTTTTTCCGGCATCATGAAACAAGCTGTGAAGAAATGATTTCATTTTTCACAGCTTGTTTCATGATGGCTCAATATATAAATGATTTCGTATCAATTTGATATGATATGAAATGGAGTATTATTTTTATTTTGAAATGTAGTGTATACTATGTATATATGAGTCTTCATAATGATACACATGAATACTGTTTTATCACGGGCCGGTTGAAATCGGGCCTGTCACAGGATTGCCGGAAGGAGGGGAAGTCATGTTTGCAGCAGCGGGAATATCGAATATTTATTTCTTTCTGGCCGCCCTGCCGGTGCAGCTGATTATCCTTTTCTTCTACATGAATCACCGCCAGCTGCCGCTTCGGGAGTCCCGGTCTTTCCTGTACCTCATGGCTGTGAATACGGCGGTGCTTCTTTTGAATCTGCTGCTTATGTGTGTAAATCCCGGTGAGTGGCCGTCGTTTATGCCGTGGCTGGTGTGTATCTTCTTCAGCGCAATGTTCCTGGATAATTACCTCCTTTTCTGCTATTTCTGCGATGCCCTGAAGGCCGATGAATATGGCGGGAAATGGGTGAAGCGGATTACTTTTCTGCCGGTGGCGGCGGGGATTCTCTATTTCCTGCCCAAAGGCGGGCAAGGACTTGCGCCCGGCGACATGGATGCCGTTTACAGCATGCTGACGGGGAGTTATCTGATTTTCTACGCCGGCCTTTCTCTGTTTCTCGTGTGGCTTCGGAGAAAGGAGAACAGTTTTCGCAGAAATGTCGGCTTCGTGTCCAGCCTTCTCATCGTTCTGGCAGGAGCCTATGTGAGGTTCTTCTATCCCCAGGTCCTGTTCGGCGGCTATTTCTATACGCTGGCTGTTTTCATCATTTATCTTACGGTGAGAAATCCCGATTTCTATGTGGAGCACCAGACCCGTCTTCTGAACAAGGCGGCTTTTCAGCTGGTGGCCGATGACCGGATAGAGAGCAGCGGCATCCATGGCTTCGGCTTCGTTATTAAGGATTATGAGGAAGGGCGCATCCTTTACGGCTGGCCCTTCATTGACAGTTTTTTGGATAATATAGGCCATTACCTGCAGAAGGAGTTCGGGAGGGGTCATGCGTTCTACCTGGGCAGCGGTCGTTTCTTTATCCTGTATAGGAATCCGGTTTCCCTGAAGGAGGAAACGGACCGGCTGCATTGCCGCTTCCGGAATCCCTGGACCAGCGGGGAGCGTTCCGCCTACTTTGATATCTGCTGCTGCCTTCTGGAGAAGGGGCTTCACTTTGAAAGCACCGATGAGCTGGCGCAGGTGGTGAACTCTGCCTTTGACGCGGCCCATCGGCCGGGGCAGGAAGATTTCATCATTGGGGAAGAGTACCTGTCCCATGTGAAACGGCAGGTATACGTGCGCCGTCTTCTGAAAGAATCCTTGGACCGGGACAGCCTTCAGGTGTACCTGCAGCCCATCGTATTAAGCGGCAGCGGAAAGCCGGAAGGAGCGGAAGCGCTGGTGCGGCTCGCTGACCACGACGGCTCCATCATTTCTCCGGCCGAATTTATTCCGGCGGCGGAATCCAGCGGCGCCGTTACCGTGCTGGGGCTCCAGGTCTTCCGGAAGGTGTGTGATTTCATCAAAAAGGGCGGCATGGAAAAATGCGGCATGCAGTGGATTAACGTGAACGTGTCGCCGGTGCAGTGCCTGGGAAGGGACCTGCCGGAAAAGCTGGAAAGCATCAGGAAGGCATATAATGTGCCCCGCTCCTTCCTCCATCTGGAAATCACGGAACAGGTGGCCCTGGGGCCCGGCGGCCTGAGCCAGATCGAAAGGCTCCGCCGGCTGGGCTATGTGATGATTGTAGATGATTTCGGTACCGGATACTCCAACTCCAGCCGCGTCAAGAGCATTGATTTCTCCGGTATCAAAATCGACATGTCCCTGGTCCGTGCCCATTTTCAAAAGCCCGACCCCTACCTGCCAAACCTTGTGAAGGGCCTTCACGACCTGGGCTTTACCATCACCGCAGAGGGTGTGGAAACGGAAACCATGGCCCGAGAACTCTGCACCATGGGCTGCGACTTCTTCCAGGGCTTCTACTACAGCCGGCCCATACCGATGGATGAGTTTTTGAAGAAATATGGAAAGTAAAAAATCCCGCCGGATGCGGGATTTTTTTTATGGGCACGCCCTTGCGGGCGTGAGGGTCCGAAGGAAAAGGGACACGGCTTCGCCGTGGGTTATGGCCTGCTGGCGCAGGCAGGTTGAGTAAAAGGGGGCGTCGCTTCGCTCAGGGGGCGACAGCGCTTCCGCCATGGTGTGAAGCGTGTCACACGATTCTCAGGTTGCTAACGCTCCCCTGCGAATTGTGCTCCCTTGCCACCCCTATTCAGCAATGCTATTGCGTTAAGAAGAATTCAGAAAGTACACGTCATTATGATGTGTGC
>ERZ791907.36-NODE-36-length-154711-cov-16.162490_pt1 | contig 154711 bp, 135 predicted proteins | sample MGYA00510145_ERZ791907 | MGnify/ENA primary metagenome ERZ791907 (study PRJEB30046, sample SAMN00792089) | human gut metagenome | study: EMG produced TPA metagenomics assembly of the A metagenome-wide association study of gut microbiota in type 2... | reverse complement strand
AAGCGAAAGCTACACCCCCTTACCTCGCCTGTCCTTCTCTCCCATACTATGAGAAGGATTCTTAGATTAGACCAGACCTTTTATTTAATCTAAGCATAATCCACTTGAAATCAAATTACGTTCCCAAAATACTGGACTTTTGTCTATTCCCACTGTACTTTTCCAAAAATCACGCTGTTCCCAGCTGCACCATATTCCATTCAAAGCCGTAAAAGCGAAAGAAAAGGCTTGAAAAAGGTTTTATGTTACTAATCTTCTTCAAGCGTCTCAATGCCAATCCCGTATACAATTTTATAATCTGCATCCTCTTCTTTGCCTTCTTTCTAAATTCAAATTTAATTTCATTTCTATATTCACAACTTAGCAAGCAGTGCATTTGTACACACAAAATGCAGTTTTGCTTGTTGGGAGTTATCTCCCAAACCCTCAGAATCAATCAGAAATCTGATTGAACTCCCCGTCTGTTTTCATCCTTTCATCACCTACATTATTTTCGCAAGTAATCAAGCCTTTTTGCCCTTTCATAAGCCAATTCCAAAAACTGACAAATATTTAAATGAGAATAATCCCAATTCATTGGTTCTAAAGTTGTAGCTCCCCGGTATCCTGTACAGGCAATTTTCTCCATAACTGTATCCCAATTAATATTGCCGTCGAATGGTAATTGATGTTGATTATGGCTACCGCCGTTATCCTGTAAATGAATTGCCATCAGCCGGTTTCCATACATTCCCAACAAATCTTCATCCGGTGCATAATTTATATGATGACAACTATCATAACAATAGCCTACATTATTTGAAGTGAATTTATTTAAAACTATTTTCAAATTTTTAATGTTACTTAAATTCTCAAAAGCAATCTGAATATTCTTTTGTTCTGCCTTGTTTATAAGTTCTGTCAACCGTCTGATTCCTGTTTGATTTAAAGGATTATTATCATTTGGCAAATGTATCACCATGGTCGGTATATCATATTCACAGCAATCCGCTACACATTGTAGATAACTTTGAAATACACCTTCACCACTCAAATTGTCCAGTGACAGATTATTCTGCTCATGCACAGGCGCATGGATATTTTCTACAAATAAACCAGCTCTTCTGGCTAATCTTACATCCTCTTGATAACCGTCTCCTCTGCCAAACTGATTGCTCCACCACAACATTACACAATCAAATCCCGATTTTCTAATCAATTTGTACCTTTCTTCAAAAGAGACATCATATCCAGAGCCATAACCAAAGCAATCATATATTCCTGTCATTTTGCATCTCCCCTCACCAATACTCAAGGTTACCTGATTTCATTATAGCAAAAGCACTCCCTGATATCTACCCGAGAGTGCCCTTGTTTCAGTTCTATTCAATTCTCCATGTGATTTTGCTTTTGTATCGTTCCATATTGTTACTACCGCATGTACTGTGCTTTTCGAGATGCCGAATGCCTTCGCTGTCTGCCGCACTGTGGCGTTGTGGTCGATGATATAGCCTGCTATCCCTATAGCTCGTTCTTCAATATAGTCTTTCAAAGGAAAACCCCTCAGGATACTTTTTTACAGTGTATGAAAGTATCTGAGGGGTTATGATAGGGATTGGCACTACTTCAGAAGTTTTTGCATCCCCATATCATCCGCTTGTTCACAATTATTTCATCGTTCTTGACAGATAAACAGCTTCTTACTGCTATCCCGGATGAGAAATGGATTTTCAGCATGATTAACATGATTAATATGCGGCTTCCGCAAGTCTCTCATATGCTCTTGTCTGAACCTCCATATAGTACGCAAATTCTGCATCATTCAGATCCTCGCCGCCCCACTGGTCAAATTTCTTAATGAAATCATCATACTTTGACATGTAGCTCATATAGTCTGCCATGAGACTGGCATCTGTAGGATTTTTACTGTTATTCCAATGCCTTTTTTATTTCAGTATCAGGAGCATCAATAATCATTGTAATTTCTTTGATTGAAAATCCCAATTGCTGATAAAATTTGATTTGTGCAATTCTCATTTCAGCATCCTTGTCATACAGTAAATGTCCATACTTATTTCGACCTGACGCTGTTACAAGTCCTGCCTTTTCGTACCCTTGCAGTGCCCTTCTGGATACCCCAAGGGTTTCACAGATTTCCCGTAATGTCATGCCATTTTTTACCTTCCCTTTCTAGCCTAAAGCTGCACGTAATGTGCAGTCAAAGGCTTTATTTGGAAGAACCGGATATATTTCCTTTCTTCCCTTTAAGGGAATGTTTTTTTCGCGAATTTTACGCTCCTGCCTGGCTGACACGCATGCCAAAGAATCTCTTGCATTCTCTGTTTAAAATACGTATAATATTAGCAAAATGGTACGCTTGTCGGTCAAATGACTGTATAAGAAAAGGAGGAACATTTCATGAAATTAACAAAAATCGAACAGGTAAATGAGTTTCTTTCTATTGTCGACAGTTGTAAGGGGGACGTAACTTTAAGATCCTTAGACGGTGATATTTTTAATCTAAAGAGTAAGCTTTCCCAGTACATTGCCATTGCTGCATTGCTCGGACAGCATGGGGATGAGCTTGAATTGTTCTGTTCTGACAGGGAAGATGAAGGCAAGTTCATGCAATTTTTAATGGAAAATCCCAGTATATAATAAATCTTTATAGCCAAAACTGCCCGGATACTTCGTTCTCAGAAATATCCGGGCAGTTTTTAGTTGATAGCATGGAATTTTTATTTTCTATCACAGGTCAATTTTACAGCAGCTGCAGCAGTCTCCGGTTCCTGCGATAGCAGAATACTCTGTCCGACAACATCTCCTCTTCTCCATAAATGGCATTGATGTGTTGCACAGATGTTCTGATTTCCTCTGCATTGACGCAGGCTACCGGATGAATCATTGCCTCATGCAGACTTGGGAATACTACATAATAATCGCCACGCATTTTTTCCGCAAGAATATCTTTAACCCCAGGATAAAAAAAAGCTGCTGCTCCGTTGATCCGTCCTGTTGTGGTCAGGAGGTATCCAGTCCTTCCCTCCATAGGATTCCATGGAGCAATCTTTGTCGGCCGCCCCTTCTCATCTGGGAGGAACACACCCTCATAATAAGGGAACTCGGGGCGTCTGTCACTACCCAGGTACAGTCTCGGCGGCATTTTACGGCTACTATTCATAAAAGCTTCCATGATCAGTTGATCCTCTGTCCGTTCCCACGTCATTATCCTGTTGCGGGATAATTGCATTGTCAGATTGTCTGGGTTCCCTTCGCAGATAATCAGCTGAAGTACCAGTGCAATATCTCCAATCTTACGATGGATTGCATTTTCAAGCGTGTGCCTGTGTCTTTCAAAATTTACTGGTTGTATCCTCATATGACCTCTGCAGACAGCATAACTCAGACTTTCCTCTGTAAACGACACATCTTTTTTCTTATCTGATTCTTCAAGACCTGCTGAGATCTCCGGCAGAATACTTTGCCACCCTTCCTGTCTGTATCTTTCGTATAACGGTCGTACCGGCCAGTACTGTATCTGCTCTTCCCTTTTTAAACTCCACATGGCACATAACATATCTTCCCGGATGAGAATATTCTCTCTTCCATACATATGGCGATTCATAACACTCATGATATGCACTGCCATGGGATCCGAGCAAATCATTTGCCGCTCCAAAAGGCGTATTGTTTTATTCTGCGCCGTCTCCATATTCTGCACGTTCCGGCACAATGCTTTTTTAAATTCTTCGTATGTCATTTATCCCCCATATTCAAAATTAGTCTGTTCTGCAAATTCTCCTGAATTTGCGTACAAAAATAAAAAGAATCATTCAAAAAATTGGAAATTCCGACCGAATGGTCTGTTAAGAATGCTTATTTTTCTGAAATGAAAACATATAGCTCTGAATAACTACAGACTATCATAGCGTTCCCGCTTTGTCTATATGCGTTTTTACCAATGATATCTTTTGTTTATTTTCACTAACGGGTGGGCTCAGAAACGTGCGCCGCAAGGCGCACATAGAAAAAAAGCCTTGCTTTCCATGAAAACAAGGCTTTTTAATGTCAAATATTCAAATATATCCGACTGTCTGCTACACAACCCGTCTCACTGCAAGAATGGGACGATAATTTGCATTGCTGACCTTAATGCCGGTACGCTGGGTGCTGGCATGTACGATCAATCCGCCGCCGATATACATTGCCACATGTCCATCATAACAGATCAGATCTCCCGGCTGTGCACTGCTATAATCCACACCGGTACCGCAGCTTCTCTGCTCATAGGAAGTACGGGGAATACTGTAACCGAAGTCACTGTATATCCGGAAGGTAAATCCGGAGCAATCTGCACCATTGGTCAGGCTGGTGCCTCCCGCCACATAAGGGTTGCCTATGTACTGGCAGGCATATTTTGCCAGCCGCTTACCCATATCGCTGCCGGATGCATTTTCGATCACAGAAGTATAATTCGTGGTCGTATAGCTTCCGGTGGCTGCTGCGGTGTTGCCGCGCTGTGCCTGTGCCTGCAGCTGTTTTAACTGTTTCTGTTCCTGCTGCAGCAGTGCCTTGGCCACGGAAGCCTCCTGCCTTGCCTTTTTGATCTCCGCATCGTAATTGGCAGATTCCTGTTTCTTCTTCGCCAGCATGACATCCAACTCTGACTTCTGGCTTTCCAGATCTGCCTTATCCGCCTCCAGCTGGTCCTTATCGGCCTGCAATTGAGTCTTCTCTTCCTCTAACTGATTCCACAGTGCCAACACCTGCTCCTTAGTCTCTTCGTACTCCTGAAGCTTCTGACGGTCGTATTCGTAGACACTCTCCACGAAATCCATGCGGTTCAGCATTCCGCTTAAGCCGCCGCCCTGAAATAACAGGTTTACATAATTTTCGGAAGAATCATTTTCATACATCATGCGCATGCGTGTGATCATATCGTCATGTTGTTTCTCTTCCTGTGCCTTGGCAATATTGTACTCTTCCTGGGTCTGATCGATCTGTACCTGCTTGTCGGAAAGCTCCGTCTCCTTTGCGGCAATCTCATCCTCCTTCATACCGATACTGGTCATGGTGTTGATGATCTCCGCATTCAGGTCATCAATCTTCTCCTGCACCAGATCCTGCTCATCCTGCAAGGAATGGATCTGGCTGTTGATGTTATTCAGCTGGTTCTGATGATTGTTGATGTTGTTCTGCAGTTCACTCATGGAAGGTGCCGCCTGTACCGTCTCCGCAGGGGATTCCCAGACGGAGCCGGTGGCAGTCAGCGTTACCGCTGCCAGAAGAAAAGCACTCACAAGTCTTCTCTTCACGTTATTCACTTTTCTGCCGGCGGTTGTTTTTTTCATAGGTCACTCCATCTATTGATGCCTACGGATTGTTCCGTGCTACGCACTCTCACGTCTCCGCTCCGCTTCGGTCCGTGCTAACCATGTGCCGCTGGCACATAGCACCCTACCCAATATTCGCATATCGTGGGATTGGCATCATACATTACAGGTCGCAGTTATTTACAGTACGAGGGAAGGGAATAACATCTCTGATGTTGCCCATTCCGGTGATATACATTACGCAACGTTCGAAGCCCAGTCCAAAGCCTGCATGGCGTGCAGAGCCGTAACGGCGCAGATCCAGATAGAACTGATAATCTTCCTTGTTCAGTCCCAGCTCTTCCATACGCTTCTCCAGGATCTCCAGATTGTCCTCACGTTGGCTGCCGCCGATGATCTCGCCGATACCGGGTACGAGGCAGTCCATAGCTGCTACGGTCTTGCCGTCTTCGTTCAACTTCATATAGAACGCCTTGATCTCCTTCGGATAATCGGTTACGAATACCGGTCTCTTGAATTCTTTCTCCGTCAGGTATCTCTCATGCTCGGTCTGCAGATCACATCCCCAGAATACCTTGTAATCGAATTCATCGTTGTGCTTCTCTAGGATCTTGATCGCCTCAGTGTAGGTTACATGACCGAAATCAGAATTTACCACATGCTGTAATCTCTCGATCAGTCCCTTATCTACAAACTGGTTGAAAAATGCCATCTCTTCGGGAGCATTTTCCAATACGTAACGAATGACATACTTTAACATGCTCTCTGCCAGGATCATATCATCCTTCAGATCCGCAAAACAGATCTCCGGCTCGATCATCCAGAACTCAGCCGCATGACGGGTGGTGTTGGAATTCTCCGCACGGAAGGTGGGACCGAAAGTATATACGTTCTTAAATGCAAAAGCATAAGTCTCTACATCCAGCTGTCCGCTTACGGTAAGGTTTACCGGTTTGCCGAAGAAATCCTGTGTGTAATCTACTTTTCCGTCCTCGGTCTTAGGCACATTGTTCATGTCCAGAGTCGTTACCTGGAACATCTCACCGGCACCCTCACAGTCACTGCTGGTGATCAGAGGGGTGTGCACATAGACAAAGCCTCTCTCCATGAAGAAGGTATGGATCGCATAAGCGATCAGGGATCTGACACGGAACACTGCCTGGAAAGTATTGGTACGTGCTCTTAAGTGAGAAATGGTACGCAGATACTCGAATGAGTGTCTCTTTTTCTGTAAAGGATAATCTGCAGTAGAAGGTCCTTCCACGATCACTTCTGCTGCCTGCATCTCAAATGCCTGCTTTGCCTCGGGGGTAGCCACGATGGTACCGCGGATCACAACAGCTGCACCGACATTGATCTTGCAGATCTCCTGGAAATTTTCCAGTCCGTCGCCGTATACTACCTGTAACGGCTCAAAAAAAGTTCCGTCGTTGATCACCAGGAAGCCGAAGTTCTTGGAGTCACGATTGTTCCTTACCCAGCCGCCTACGGTGATCTCCTTGCCGATATAGACGTCTTTTTCCCGATGAAGTTCTCTGATGTCTGTTAATTCCATAATCTTTCCTATCCGCACGCTGCGACGTGCTCTATCTGAACCGGCCCGCATCCTATTCGCCGGTCGCATACTGTTCGTATCAATAAAATTTAGTTATTGGTGATCTGTGCATTTTCTACCAGATAATCCAACACCTTGTCGTAGAGGAAATACTCTCTGTAGTCTTCCTTGGAGGTCTCTCCGATATACTCCGAGGTGGTGTCATAACCGGCTGCTGTTGCGCGGTCCTGAAGCATCTGATCCAGTTCTTCGTCACTGATGTTCAGATTCTCTTTGTTCGCCACTGCCTGCAGGGCAATATCCTGCTTTGCGCTCTGCTCAGCATAGGTAGACAGGAAGGTTGCCAGATCCTGTCCATAATAATACTGGGTAAATGTGTCTGCGTCCACGCCGTAAGCAGACGCCATGGAGGTGATGCTGCTCTCTGCAGCGTCGGAATATTTCTGTACCAGTGCTTCCGGTACGGAGGTAAAAGTGTTGTTTGCCATAAACGCATCCATCACTGCCTGCTGTACATTGGTCTCATAATTCTGCTGTGCATTCTCATTCAGATAATCATAAGCGTACTGACGGAGTTCTTCCTCGTTCGTCACACCATCGATACCGAAATTGCTGATGACTTCATCACTGAATTCCCCATCCTGTGCGGGCTGAATATAATTTACCGTCACAGTAAATACCACAGCCTGTCCTGCCAGATCAGAATTTCCATAGTTCTCCGGGAATGTAAGATCCAGATCCACTGTCTCGCCGGGCATCACGCCGATCAGTCCATCTTCGAATCCGGCAATAAAGCTTCCGGAACCGATGGTCAAATCGTATCCCTGTGCGGTACCGCCGTCAAATGCCACATCATCCTTTTTGCCTTCGTAATCAATGTTTACGGTGTCTCCGGTCTCCACAGCACGATCCATGATACCGCCGTTCTCCGCGGTAATATTTCCATAATATACATTATTGACCAGAGTGTCCCACTCATCCTCATCTACTTCCACAGTGTCTACGGATACTGCCAGTCCCTTGTACTCGCCCAAGGTCACATATTTGTCCACATCCATATCCTTCAATGCGGTGCTTTCCGTTCCGGCGTCGGTCGCTGCACCAGTGCCATCTCCTGTATCCTTTGCTCCGCAGCCTGCCAGCATACATACACTTAAAATTGCTGCCAGAAGTCCTAATGTCTTTTTCTTCATTGTGTTACTTCCTATACCTTTCTATTACTGCCATTTGTGCATAAATGCATCATAGCACCGCCCATTATAGCACATCCTCCGGGCTATAACAAGGGTGACAATAACCGGCAGATCTGCTCTTTGATACGGATTTTCAACCTTCTGGCCACATAATAATCCCGGGTGATCTGGCGGCAGACTTCCAGGTCTTTTTGAAAGATATCCACCATTTCCTGTGCTTTTTTCTCATCGTAGATCACCGCATTTACTTCAAAATTCAACGCAAAGCTGCGGATATCCATGTTCGCCGTCCCATAGCAGAGCACCTTTCCATCCACGATCATGCCCTTGCTGTGGAGAAAGCCGTTATTGTAAGTATAGCAGTTTGCTCCCGCCATGACCATATCGCCGATATAGGAATAGGTCGCCCAGTACACAAACGGGTGATCCGGCATACACGGGATCATGATATTTACTTCAATTCCGGATTTCACCGCGATCATCAGCGCATTCAGGATCGCCTCATCCGGGATAAAATACGGTGTCTGGATATAGATGCTTTTCTGCGCCTTATGGATCAGGCGCAGGTAATTGTCATGGATCTGCTGGGTCGTCTTATCCGGTCCACTGCTAATGATCTGCATATCGCAGAAATTCCTCGTACCAGCTTCGATCCCCCGGAACAGTTCCGGGCGCAAAAACAGGTTCTCTCCTGCCGCATAATTCCAGTCTAAAATAAATCGCACCTGGAGCCCCAGTACCGCACTGCCGCAAATCCGCAGGTGGGTATCTCTCCAGTGTCCGAACTTTTCATCCAGATCAATATATTCCTTTCCGACATTAAATCCGCCCACGTAAGCCACTTTATTGTCAATGACCACAATTTTCCTGTGGTTGCGGTAATTGATACGAAGCTGAAGCCTCCGCAGGATCGCCGGGAAAAATTCCGCGGTCTGCACGCCCTTTTCGTTCAGCCATTTCCAGTAGCTGTGCCGCACAGACCGGCAGCCCATGGCATCGAACAGCACCCGGACCTCCACGCCCTGTGCCGCCTTCTCGATCAGAATATCCTTGATCTGATTGAATAATACGTCGTTTTTAATAATGTAGTATTGGATATGGATAAAATGCTCCGCATTCCGCAGATCTTCCATCAGTGCCCGGAACTTCTCATTGCCGTCGATGAAGATATCCACATCGTTGTCCTTCGTCAGCATGGCTTCTCCGGCCTCCAGATTATACATGACCAAATCCTCATACCCCCGGATATTTTCATCCAGCTCCTGGACATCCCGGGATCTCAGCCGGTACTCCTGCTGTCTTATATCTTTACTGATGTGATCCTCCACCTCTTTGATCCGGAACATTTTCCGCTTGTGCATATCCTGCCCCAGTAACAGATAGAACACGAATCCCAGTACCGGTATAAAATACAACAAAAGCAGCCATGCCCACACACTCTTCGGATCCCGTCGCTGGAAAAACACGATCGCGATGGCAAATAACATATTAAAAAATACCAGGTGGCTGCAAAAAAAATCTATTCCTGTCTTTACGATCTCAAATACTTCACTCATAATACTGCCCCTTCAGATGAAAAACATCCCTTTTCCTCAATATATCATAATGCAAACCTTCTTTCCAGCAAAAGAGACTGACAAATGCCGAAAAAATCAACATTCTCAGTCTCTTCTTATCTTTTGTATTCAAGCCGGCGGTCTCCGGCCGTGATATTTTATCCCTCTGTGATGAGTGTTCTCTTTCTATCCTGATCGCAGAATTCAATCACATAGGAACAATCCTGCAGATCTGCCTTCAGCTGTGCAGTACAGCCCTGATGTTCCCATACAAAGCAGATTCTGGATCCTTCACTGCTTACTTTGATCCGGCTTTCTTCCGAGAACGCCGGGCAGGAATTTCGGAATCGCAACAACTCCAGTTGCTGCTTTACAATCGGCTTACTCAAACCGCTGCATGCCTGTGCTGTCGTCAGATTTGTCCGATTGATCTCCTTATGTCCTCCGGGACCTGCCATCTTCACCGCTTCGTAGTCGTTCTTTCCGGCGAACAGATCCAGATACCAGATCTGCGGTTTGCCCGGCATAAATATCTGCAAGGCTCTCGCAAGGAGCATCTTTCTCTCATCTTCGCCCAATGCACTGAAGTAGGTTGCATTCACCTGATAGTAAATGTTTTTCTGACCGTGAAGATCCTTCACATATCCCCCACGGGAGACAATAATGTCGATCAGTTTCTGAATCCGGTCCTCCGCCAGAATTCCTTTGAGATCCAACAGTGGAATCCCATCGTGACAGCCAAGCATATTCACGGTTCTGATATTTTTATCGATCAGCTCCTGTGCCCATCCGGCCAGATGTTCTCCGTTTCCCGATTCCAGGGCATCTATAATGAGTCCCGGCAGAAAGAAGTCATAGGTGACATATCCCTGCTCTGCTATCTTCTCATATATTTTTTCACTATAGCTTTCATGGATCTCCGGCAGAAGTTCCATACCGTACGGTTCCGCAATCTGTTTTATTTTGTCCAGCAGCTCCCAGGTGTCCGGCTGATTCAAAAAATTCCGTTCTCCCGGTTTCTTCGGTGCATAGGCAAATGCATCCAGTCTCACAATTTTGGCACCATACCCTGCCAGTGTCTTTAATACTTCACGGTAGTACTCCCACACCTTTGGCGACTGGATATTCAGATCCATCTGACCAAGATAATACCGGTGCTGCTCCATGTAATTCCAGATCGTTGTAATCTGTTCTTTTGTCAGCCTTCCTGCTTTTCGCTCCAGAACGATTTCCTGCAAAATATCCGCCGGCTTTTTCCCTTCCGGACAGCCCATGGACAGTTCCTGTGCAATGATCTCTGCCTGCATGTATTGCAGATCGGCAGCTTTCATAAGTTCCTGAGCACTGACTTTGGGATAGTTCACTTCCTGATAAAAAGTATTCCAGTAAGGGATCTCTCTCCCATCCGGGAAACGCACCATAAGAATGGGGAGTCCCGGTTTCCGGAAAAACATCTTTTTCAGATACTTTTCTTCCGGAAGGATATATCCCTGCTCCGTCATTTCTCCGCAGTCCTTCCAGAATTCATTCCAATTAATGAAGAAATCCTTGTACTCCGATTCTTCCCCTTTTGCAATGATATCCTGGAATTGCTTCGACAACACCGAAGCATGATTCAGAATAAAATCCAGCTTCAATTCAATCCCAAGCTTTTTTATTGCTTCCAATGTCTCGCCGGAAGCATACATCTTGTTCAGAGAATAATCAATCACGGAAAAACCTCTGTCCAGATCCGTATGGTACAGACTGGGCAGAATATAGCAGGAAGAAAATGCTCCCTCTGCCTCTTCCGTTTTCAAAAAATCTACAACATCATCCAGGGTTCCGCCCAGACTATCCGGGTAGAGATTCAACATCGGTCCTATGTTCATAACATCTTTCCTTTTTATTTCTGAAGCTTCGGAACAAATTGCGCATATTCCTTCCGGTCTAACACCGTTCCGTCCCGGGTAACAATAAGTTTTGCTTTCTCAGCCTGCTTTTTCAGCATTTTCTGCTCAATATCCAGTACCATCATCGTAAATGGGTTGTCTATCCATTGATCACGGTTTCTTTCCAGACGGCTCTGCAATGTCTCCTGGGGGGTACTGTCAAGGTAGATAGGGATATCCACACCGCTGTAGTATTCACTGTTGCTGTGTGTCCACTCCACCAACAGCACTTTTATTCCGGTGAAATCCTTCTCTTCATACCACAGTTCTGTCTCTTCGCGTCCCATATGTCTGACCCATAGCTTCTCTCCGCCGGCTTTAAACGCATGAACCAGTCTGTTTACTTCCTCAAAATTAATTTCCTTTTCCGTGCCAAGATAATTTTCCAGAGCCTTTCTGCCGTTTCTGAGATAGGACTCATACCATGAATATTTTCCGACATGTTTTTCATCCGCATCATTCCCGGCTTTTTGAAATTCCTGAATGATTGTACATCGTTCTTCTGTATAAGTCTGCTCTTTCAGCATTCCCACAATTGCATTTTCTCTGAAAATCTGTAACCGCTCCGCATCATTGTACTTTGGAATTCTATGCGGATAAGCATCTCCGGACAGAATGTAGTTTTCTATCCCTTTTTCCTTCAGGAAGCAGGAAAGCAACAATGCCGTCACTGTTTTTCCGGATCCGGAGCCTCCGCTTACTGCAACGACTACTTTTTCGGAACGTGTCTGCTTCGCACAGTTTTCAATCATGGGGAGCAGCTTTTGCATCAGTTTTTCTGCCAACGTAGTATCATATATTTTCAGTAGCTCCTTTGATGACGGTTCTGCTTCACTTTCCATTATGGTTCCTTTTTCTATCATATCTGTTCCTTTATCGTCATTATTTTACTTTGTGGACTCCCGGTCGATCAGTTCTACCGGAAATACAACCTGAGATGGAACCTTTTCACTCTTTACTTTTTTCACAATCGCTTCTATGGCATATTCACACATTTCCTGCACCGGCTGATGAATGGTCGTAATGGAAGGATACGTCAGTGTGGAAATCCAGGTATCATCGAATCCCACAATAGAGATATCCTCCGGAACACGTTTTCCCATTTTTTTGCATGCACGGATAATATTTGCAGCCATTACATCACTTGTTGCAAAAATTCCATCCAGATCCGAATTTTTTTTCAATAATTCCAAAATATTGTTGCCGAATTCTTCTGATAAGGGAGCCAACCTGTCTGTATAAACCACACGTCCACTGATTTTTTTATCCTCGCAGCACTTCATAAATGCCTTTTCTCTGCTATATGCAGGGATATTTTCCTTGGTAGGCGGGTTAAAAATCGCAATATTTCTGCATCCGGCATCATACAGCCGGTTAGCCGCCAGAATACCACCCTGATAGTTATCGCAAAGAACTGCCGGAATGTTTTCCGCAATTTCTCTCTCAAAAGAGATCAGCGGACAGTTAGAATCCAGATGTTCCATCGTCTCTCCGATATGGCTGCACACAACAATTCCCAGAACTCTGTGAGAATAGAGCAGATCAATATACTGTAATTCTTTTTCCCTGCTGTTCTCGGAAATACAGACCATTATCTTGTAGTTGTGTTTTGTCACATAATGCTCCAGCCAGTGAAGGACCTTACTGAAATAAGGATGCTCTACGGATGGGAGAATCACCCCGATATAATCACTCTTCTGCCGGGATAAATTTCTCGCCATTTCGTTTGGCATATAGTTCAGCTTTTCCATGGCAGAATATACTTTTTCTCTCGTCTCTTCACTGATGTATCCACGATTATTCAATACTCTGGATACTGTTGTGGAGGTCACTCCTGCTTCTGCAGCTACATCTTTGATTGTTGGCATATTCCCTTCCCCTTATCTTACTTTTTTGCATCAGACAGTAACGGAAAGTCCGTCGTAAGTCAAAAGGAACCCCTCCTGACCTACCAGTCTTTCATATTCCTGCGGAATCATACCGCACATATGAGAATAATGATTCAGATAATATTCCGTATCCGGTGTCACTGCATGCATTCTGCGGAGTTTCTCCCGCAGCTCTACATTTTCCCGAATTCCCATATGCGTGTCACCATCCAGTATACCTCTGCTGGTATCCATACTGACGACGTCAAATTTTATGTTCTGTTGTTCTATAAAATCCAGTGTTTCCTCCGGCAAAGCCCCCGTATCATTTGCATACAATAAGGTCGATCTTCCATCCTCGATCACAAAGATCAGAGCTTCCTCATCCAGCTTGTGATATGCCTTTAAAGGTGTAAACTTTAAATGACCTATACGGAATGGTTCAAACTTTTGAATCCGGTGAAATCTCATCCTTGTCAGATCTACATGTGGATCCTTAGCTATTATCTCCATAATACCATCCCGAACCGCATCATTTCCATAAATTTCCATTACTTTTTTATCTTTTTTTTGAATAACGGATGCCATTTCCCGCAGTCGGAAGCATATTTCCGTGGTATTCAGGTGATCGGAATGAGAATGGGTAAATACTAGGTGATTTACCTCCGATAAATCCACATGGCTGTTAATACATTGGGAAAAAATATCCGGCGACAGGTCGATCATCACCTGATCTATCAGAGTACAGCTACGTGTCTTTACATTTTTTCCCAACAACGTTCTTACCTTACGACATGCTTCACACTGGCAGAAAATACTGGGGAATCCTTCTGCTCCGCCTGTTCCGAGATATCTGATTTCCACTTTATCACCCCTTAATTCCGCTGGATGTCACAGATGCCACAAACTGCTTCTGAAATACCAGGAATAATATCATCGTAGGAATAACCATTAATGTAGAGAATGCGAAAACCTGTCCCCAATCAGTATAAGTGTCGGAAAACAATGATTTTAAAGCCAGCGGCAGTGTTCTGTAAGTACCGTCCCTGGTAACCAGTGTAGGCCACAGCAGATCGCTCCAGGAACGGATGAATGCCATGATCGCAACAGTGGTAATGATCGGCTTAGACAAAGGCATCATGATTTTGGTAAATATTTTCCAGTAGCTGGCTCCATCAATAATTGCAGCCTCCTGCAATTCCTTCGGCATTCCCTTAAAATGATTATAGTATAGATACATGTACATGGGATATGCGACACTGGGAATGGCCAGTCCTATATATGTATTTAACATTCCCAGTGAATTCACTGTCATAAAACGGTTAATGATAATGGACTCTGTGGGAATAATGCTCAATGCCACAATGGTGGATATAATGATTGCCTTTCCACGGAAATTAAGCATTCCCAGTGCATATCCGATCATTGCATTGATTGTGGTTGCCAGCAGGACAAAGATGATCGTTACTACAACGGAATTCTTGAAGAACTTGAAGAAATCCGCTTTCACAATAACATTGATATAGTTATCCAGTGACAGGTCTCCGTAAGGAATGAATGCTCTGATATTTGACATATCCGATTCGATCTGCGCATATGGTTTCAAAGAAGATACGAACAAAAATACGATCGGTCCGATGAAAATAGCTGCTATGAGCAAATATCCAAGATACATACACAATTTCATAATGATTTTTTTTCTTTTTGACATTGCAGTTCTCATTCCTTAGTCCTCCTTTGCAAACTTATTCTGCAGAATTGAAATAACCATTACCAGCATAAAGAATGTAACTGCGATTGCGGAAGAGTATCCTACCTGTCCATTTACGAATCCGGCTTTATACAACTGGAATACTACGGTCGTTGTTGCATTGGACGGTCCGCCGTTTGTCAGTACATACACCTGGGTGAATACTTTCAGGGAATTGATAATCACAGATACCAAAACGTATACCAGTGTGTTCTTCAATCCGGGTACCGTAATATAAATAAATTTCTCAAAGGTGGTACATCCATCAATTTCGGCAGCCTCATATAGTTCTTCGGAAATGTACTGCAGACCACTTAAAATGATCAACATCTGCATACCAAGATTCTGCCAGATATACATAATTGCCAGACACGGAAGTGCCAGATGCTGATCCTGAAGCCATTTCTGAGGTGCGATGTGCAGCAGACCCAGAAACGAATTTAATAATCCGCTGGATTTGGAGGAAAAAATGAATGCCCAGATAACTGCCACTACAGTCATCGTTACAACCTGCGGACTGAAATAGATCAGTCGGAACACCTGTACGCCTTTGATCTTCTGGTTTACAAAAACCGCAAGCACGGTTCCGATCACCAATACCGAAGGCACTACGATCAGTGCATACAAAAATGTATTTTTAAAAGAAAGTACTGTCACTTTGCTTGTGAAAATCTCAATATAATTCTTCAACCCTACAAAGGCTGTTTCCATTCCCACTTTGGGAATCAGTTGTTTATTGGTAAATGAATACACAACAGACATTGCAAACGGTAAAATGATAAATACCAGTGCCAGCACCACTGCCGGTGTGCAGAACAGGAATGCGGCTTTTGACTCGCCACGTTGTAATCCGCTTTTTTTCTTAGAACTGTTTGCCATAAGTACTCCTTTTTTTATGAATAAGGCTGCCCTCACAGACAGCCTTATCCGATACTTCTTATTTCAGATTATTGAAAGTTCCATCCGTTCTCTGTAATAATTTCATCAATATTCGCAGCGGCATCGTGCAACTCTGTTGCAGGATCTGCGCCGGCATAGATATTACCGATAACGCTGGCCATTGCATCATAAATGGTCATATGTGCAGGGGTGTACGGACGCAGGAAGGAAATACCACTCTCCAGCTGCTGTCTGTACAGATACAGGGTACCTCCCTCACAATAGTCGGGGATTGCATCCATAACACTGGATCTTGCGGGAACCGCACCGTTGACATCTACTACCATCTTGATGTAATCGGGGTTGGTTGCTTCCTGCAGCATTGCCCATACAGCATCATCCTTTCCGGATTCCTGTGCTCCTGTGGTCATGATCATAACAGTAGAACCGGAGCAGGTGTAAACCCCGTGTCCCATATCAGGCAGGGGAACCAGGATCAGATCATCGCCAAGTGCAGCCTTATAATCCTGATACTTGGAATGTCCATACAGAGCCAGGGCATTCTCACCCTTCTGGAAAGAATCTTCATAATCACAGGTTGCATCTGCATATCCATCTGTGAACAGCTTTGCCAGGAAATCGAAAGAAGCAATGGTATTATCGCCGTCCAGGGTTCCGGTGCAAAGTCCGGTCTCACGATTCATGTAGTCTCCGCCAAAGCTTGCTACAAACGGCATCCAGGTGTAATACTCGGTGGAAGGTTTGTTCTGTCTTACATAGATGGGCCATTCTACACCGCTGTCTTTTAATTTCTTCAGCGCATCTTCAAACTCTGCTTTATCCCATGCATCCTTGTAATCGGCAGGAATTCTGACACCGGCATTCTCCAGCATGGATTTGTTAGCCCAGAAAGCCAGGCCACTATCGAACTGTGCAACGGAAATGATGTGATCATTATAAGTGCACTCAGATACTACGCTGGGAAGATAATCATCCATCAGTTCATCGGTTACATAATCGTCCAGATTTGCTACCAGACCCGCTTCGTAGTATTTGGGAATCAACAGATAATCGGCAACTACAGCATCCGGCATGTCGCCTGCAATAGAAGAAGTCTGCATCTTATTGTCCAATTCATCCTTGGAATAATACTCATCCGTAATGGTAATGTTAAGATCTCCTTCGATCTTGTCGAACATTTCACGGTATATATCATCTTCTGCGCCGGAGCTGATCCAGACTTTCACTTCTTTCCCTTCATAACCGCCCTGTGCATCTGTTGCAGCGGCTGCTGTTCCATCCGCAGTATTTGCCGTTGTTTCACTCTTGGACTCTGTAGCTGTGGCACCTGTCTCTGAGTTTCCACAAGCTGCTAATGATACGACCATCATTGCACTCAACAATCCTGCTAAAATTTTCTTTTTCATGTATTGTTCTCCTCTCTGAATCTATACATTTTGTAGATATGTAATTGTATGTCAACCGGTTACATATTTTGTAATTAAAAATATATACCAATTTATATTATATGTCAATCGGTTACATATATAAATTTTCAACAAACTTGGATTTGATTTTTTGTATAGTTTCACTTTGTACTCCAATTTGACGCAGATATTCCGGAACTCCACCCCATTCCTGGTCAATCCAGTTCAGAATCCATTTCATGTTGTAGATATTGGAACCGGAAATATCGGTCGTAAATTTTGTAATATAGGTGCTGCTACATTGGTAATCCACCAGAATATCTTCCCTCTCCACTCCCACGGATGATAAGATCAACATTGCCAGAATGCCGGTGCGATCCTTGCCGGCTGCGCAATGGAACAATACCGCTCCCTCGGAATCAGCGACTACCTCCAGAGCTTTCCTGATCTCTTTTCCTCCGTTACGGAGCATCAGGCGATACATGCGATGCAGCGTTTTGGTCTCCACCACACTACTGTTTACAACATCCAGCTGTTCCAGCTTTGTGGTACCCATAAGCGAACAGTTGATATAGTCCATATCCTGTCCCAGTCTGTCCGGCAGTTCTTTTGTCTCACTGGGAAATCTTAAGTCAATGACCGTCCTGACGCCAAGATGCTCAATCTTCGCAATATCTTCTTCCGTCGCCTTATTTAAGGCTGTACTCCGGAAAATCACACCATATCTGGTTACACCACCGTCACACGCATAGCCTCCCAGATCTCTGAAATTTGCCACCTGATCCAGACGATATCTCCTACAATTCATCTCTTTCCATCCCTTTTTATCTCTGTTATTGTTATTTTATTCCTTATTCCAACGGTTCTCTTGAGGTCTTTGCATCCCCGAAAAAGAACATAAAATCCTGAATTTCTGTTCTCATCATTTTATCAGTACTTATAAATTCCTTTGCCTTTTCAAACTGTGGTTTCCTGTCGTAGGGAATTTGTTTCAATCGGATCTCGCCGTCTGTAATCGTCGCATAATGTGCCGTCTTATCCGGATCATCGGGTCTTCGATACGAGGCACTTCCTGGGTTCAGCCATTCCATTCCATCACCCAGAATATGAATACATTGTCTGTGTGTATGCCCGAAAATCAGTCTTCTGTTCCCTGTATTATCTGTTCCGTAATGCTCCGCCCAATATTTATCAAACGCGTACCTGCTTTCTATCGTCCCATAGCCACTATCATACTGATGGGCAATTCCGTATTTCCATCCGTCAGCCTCAAAATATGCGGTTTCCGGTAACTGCTTCAGCCACCTAATATCCTGGTCGTTTAGTTGTTCACAATTATAGTGAACCCACTTGTATTTTCCATCTTCTACATTTTTCCATTCCTTACTTTCATAAGTATTTATAACGTGAAGATCATGGTTGCCATACACAAGATGCGTGTTTTTCAAATTGCGGAACCGTTCTATCACTTCCGCCGGATAGATTCCATAGTCTGTATAATCCCCGGCACAGCACAGAATATCGTAATCAGCCTCTTTTTCCAAAATGGTGTTCAATGCGGCTATGTTCGCATGTACATCTGATACTACCAGTACTTTCATTTTCCGCACCTCCTTCTTTTTTCACATTATATAATTTTACCGCTCGTATGTCAACCGGTTGACATACGTGTTTCATAATTTTTTGTAATACAAAAAGACTGTCACATGGTGACAATCTTCCTTACAAGAACCGGAAACAAGACAGAAATCATAAATGTATGGTTGCGTATTTCATCACATCTATGTTACAATGTTTTTTAGGAATTTGTTCCTATTAACTGAAGGAGGGACTGAAAATGAGTCCGGTTGCAATTACATTATTAGTTATCGTGATAGTTCTGGCTATCATCATTGCAGTATTATATTTCTTAGGCAAGAAAGCACAGAAAAAGCAGGCAGAACAGCAGGAGCTGTTAGATGCCAACAAGCAGACCGTATCTATGCTGATCATTGATAAGAAACGCATGAAAATGAAAGATGCCGGTCTTCCCCAAATGGTGATCGATCAGACACCGAAGATGATGCGTGGTTCCAAGCTTCCCATCATCAAGGCAAAGGTTGGCCCGCAGATCGTATCCCTGATCTGTGATGAGAAGATCTTCGAAAATGTTCCCGTGAAAAAGGAAGTAAAGGCCGTTGTCAGCGGTATCTATGTACTGGATGTCAAGGGACTGCACGGCAAGACCGAAGCCGCTCCGGAGAAAAAGAAAGGCTTCTTCAAGCGCATGATCGCTTCCGCACAGGAAAAGGCAGGAGCAAAGCCTGTCAAGTAAATAACGATTCAGAACCATTAAAAAATAGCAGATATGAGCATCTGCTATTTTTTTGCATAGAATTCCGAATCGTTACTGTTTCTCCCTGATATATAGCTTTAAACAGCTCTCACTGAAAGGTTCTCCCTCCTGGTCCAGGATATATTCCACCGTCACACAGATCCGATCTTCCTGTTCTTCTACCTGCACCCTGCGGGTCTTGATCCCCAGCAACAGCTGTCCGTAGGGCGTATTGTAGGGCACCACATGTCTCTTATTTTCCTCGAAGATCATATGCATTTCCACGGCTCCCTGCCTGGTTAGCTCCAGGAGGTTATCCCGGAACTTGATCCGGCTCTTACAGGTTCCGTCGAATCCCTCCAAATCTTCCTCATAGAGAAGATAATGGCTGTCGTTTCTCTTAAAATATTGTGCTGTCTGTGCGGTCTCCACTGCATCCTTATCCGAAGCGCCCTCAGCATCGTGCAGACCGGACAGGACGAGTTCTACTTCCCGATTCATCTTCATCCGTCCTTTTAATACTCATCAATCTTGATCGTCTTGGCTGATAAAATACCATATTTAATAATAGAGTTGGCAAAACGTTTGAACTTCTCCGCACCGTCGCTGACATAGAACTGATATTTATTTTCTCCCAGATGAGGTTCTTCCTCATTGAGAATGTCATAGTGCTGTAACAACTCCTTCAGTTCTCTGGCGGTCTCATATGCCGGGTTCACCAATGTCACCTGATCTCCCATGATCCGTCCTACCGTAGAGCGGATCAACGGATAATGCGTGCATCCTAAAATCAGAGTATCAATATCAATGTCAATCAGTTCTGTGAGATACCGTCTTGCAATCTCGTCCGTCACGGGGTCCTCCCACAGCCCCTCTTCCACCAGCGGCACAAACAGGGGACAGGCTTTCCCGTAGATGGTGACATTTTTGTTCAGTTCCTGTATGTATTTATTATACATCTGGCTGCCAATGGTAGCCTCGGTGGCAATAACGCCGATACGGCCGTTGCGGGTCACTTCCGCTGCGGTCTTCGCTCCCGGCTTGATCACACCAATGATGGGAATATCCAGTTCCTTCTCCAGTTCATCCAGTGCATAGGCGCTTGCCGTATTGCATGCCACCACGATGGTCTTCACCTGAAAAGTTTCCAGGAAACGCACAATCTGTTTGGAGAAGCCGGTGACCGTTTCCTTGGACTTGCTGCCGTAGGGCATTCTCGCCGTATCTCCGAAATATATGATCTTCTCATTGGGAATCTGCCGCATGATCTCCCGGGCTACAGTCAGTCCGCCGATGCCGGAATCAAATACCCCGATGGGGGCATTTTTTTTCAGTGCAGTTATATTCTCCTGATACATGGGATTTCTCCTTCTATCTTTTTAACATCGTAAGCAGTCTGCTCTTGAAGTGGATCTGTTCCGGATCCGCCTCCAGGATCTTCCAGTAGATCTGACTGTCGGAATTCCATTCTACCACTTCCGCATCTTTCTGTACAGTCTTGGTCTCCTCTGCCTGCTCCTCGTATACGATCTCATAAGTGGACGGCAGCATGGCCAGTTCCGGGTAGATCACTCCCCACCAGCCGTAGCAGGCTGTGCAGACCGCCGACACCCGGATCCCCTGCCATACCACTCTCCGCAATTTTTCATAAAAAACACATAATCTATCCATCAGTGAACCTCTTTCCTTTTATGGTTTATGGAAAGAATTTCCACTTTCCGGATAGATTATACGATTCCGAAGTTATTTATTTTTCTCCCGCTCCAGTCGGATCTGGCGGATGATGGCCTTTTTCTGGTTGTCGATATGCACCTTGGCCATATGTGATGCCGTTTCCTTATCCTTTTTGACAATGCTTTCATAGATCACCTTATGTTCCTCCACGAGGCGTTCATGCTGGCTGCTGTCTTTGATGTACTCAAACCGGTAACGGTACATCTGCTCAGACAGATTATTCACCAGCTGGATCAGGCGCTGGTTTCCCGTAGCTTCCACAATGATATCATGCAGTGCCACATCCGCCTGTGCGATCTGTTTCACATCTTTGGTCTTCACCGCCTCTTCAAAGGTATCACATGCCTTTTTCAAATGCTGCAATTCTTCCTGTGAGATACGGTCACATGCCAGTTCCACGCAGAGAGCATCCAGTGCACGACGCACTTCCAGCACATCGTTCATGCTTTTCTCCGTGATCTGCGCTACTTCCGCTCCTCTTCTGGGGATCATGGTCACCAGACCTTCCAGCTCCAGCTTACGGATCGCTTCCCGGATCGGTGTACGACTGACTCCCAGCTTATTGGCAAGGTGGATCTCCATGAGTCGTTCTCCCGGTTTCAGTTCTCCCGTAAGAATGGCCTGTCGCAAAGTATTGAATACCACATCCCGAAGCGGCAGAAATTCATCCATTGTCACCTGTAAATTATCCTGCATAACCTTTTTTGCCGTTACTCACAGAATTCCGTCAGGAATATCTGCTTAGCCAGCTGTTCCTCCTCCAATTTATCATATGCCCTGCGGGCCATGTCTTTTTCTACAAAAATGCCGAATACCGTTGGGCCGCTTCCGCTCATCAGGCTGTTGATGGCTCCCAGTTCCTTCATCCGGTCTTTGATCTTCTGAATGATGGGATATGCGCTGACAGTCACTGTCTCCAGCACATTTTCCATCCGGTCCAGAATTCCCTGTAAACTCTCCTCGGCAATCGCCTCCACCATGCCGTCAATATCCGGATGTTTCCGGATCTCCTGCGCATCCAGATGTTCATACACATATTTCGTAGATACGTTAATATCCGGCTTTGCCACCAATACATAACAATCCGGTGCCGGAGCCAGCGGAGTCAGCTTCTCACCGATCCCTTCGGCCAGAGCCGTTCCTCCCATGACACAATACGGAACATCTGCACCGATATTCACACCCAGCTCCATCAGGTTCTTCAACGTACATCCCAGATCAAACAGGCGGTTCATTCCCTTCAGGGTGGCTGCGGCATCCGTACTTCCTCCCGCCATACCGGCTGCGATCGGAATATGCTTCTCCAGGTGGATCTTCACGCCCTCGGTAATATGATATTTCTCTATCATAAGTTTTGCCGCTTTATAGATCAGGTTATCCTCATTCGTGGGAAGTTCCCCGGAATCCGTAGTGATGACGATGCCGCCGGCTGTCCGCTGAAAATCCAGTACATCATAAATACCAACGGTCTGCATGACCATCTTCACTTCGTGATAGCCATTTTCCAGTCTTCTGACCACATCCAGGCCCAGATTAATTTTGGCATATGCTTTTATCCGATATTCGTTCATTTTGCTCTGCTCCGTTTTGTATACAATGATTGTACTTAATTTTATACAATCCATTTCTCTTTGTCAATGGTTCCCTAAAGTATTTGCCGTTTTTCTCCGATATAATGGATGTAGTAAGTATCACTAACAGTCAAGGATGACAAAAGGTACGGGCAAAAACCGTACCGGAAAAGAGGAAATTATGAGTGTAAACGGAATTACATCAACACAGGCCGCTGCAGCCTACAGCTACAGCAGCACAAGTGCAGCAAAAGAAAAAACTTCCGCCGAGGAAGTAAAAAGTACAAAGACCGCAGAGGATACCGGTGTCATCTATGAACGCAATACCGACACCAAGACCTCTTCCACGAAGAAAACCTATAAACCGGACACCGCTTTGATCAACAAATTAAAAGCGGATGCAGATGCACGTACCAGCCAGCTTCGTTCCCTGGTAGAACAGATAATGGGCAAGCAGGCTGACACCTACGGCAATGCCAATGACATCTGGTCCTTCTTACGTTCCGGTAATTATACCGTAGATCCCGCCACCAAAGCACAGGCACAGGCAGACATTGCAGAAGACGGCTATTGGGGTGTGAACCAGACCTCCGACCGTATCATACAGTTTGCCACTGCTCTGACCGGCGGAGATCCCGACAAGATCGAATCCATGCGTGAGGCATTCAAGAAGGGCTACGCACAGGCGGAAAAGACCTGGGGCGGTTCTCTCCCCGAGATCTCCCAGAAGACTTACGATGCCGTTATGGAAAAGTTCGATAAACTGGCTGCTGACGCCGGTCTGACCACCGAAGTCTAAAGACCTTTTACCAGCAGAAGTTTCCGGCCGGGTTTTAATTCATCGCTTTCCAGCGCATTCAGTTCCCGGACCGCTTTTACCGGCATATGATATTTACGGCCGATACTCCACAGATCATCTCCCGGCGCGGTAATATAGATCACCGCGCTGGGAAGTTCTGCCAGTACGGCACTGTCGATCTCCTGTTCCGTCACTTCTTCAATTGCCATGAACTCTGTGCTTTTCATAACTGTCGTTGAAAAAGACAGCACCGCTTTTACATCCACTTCTTCCCCATCGATCAGATTTACCTGTAATTGTTCCATTTCGCAGTGTACCTCTGCCTGGTCAGTATCCCCGATTCCCGGCACACTCAGCAGATATTCATAAGGAATCTGTATCCGGGTGCTTACATAAGGTGTCTCATCCTTTTCCGTAATGCACAATACCGTGAGATCAATACTTCCCTGCAGCCGTATTCCGTCCTCCGTAATATCCCGGTGATCGATGGAAGCTGTTCCCTCGCTGTGCAATATCTGCAGGATCGGTCCGTCAATATTTGTCCCTGCATGATCCGTTATCTTGGTCTTGCCGGTGATCCGTGTCAGCAGCTGACGCACACTGGTCTGCCTGGTATCCGGGATCACTTCATTCTTCACTCCGTAGATATCCCTCAAAATATCGATCTGTTCCTCTTCATAGAGCCGGATATTCAACTCCAGCGCGCACTCCATTCCCAGGATCCTCTCCTCCCCATCCAGATCAGGCTGAATGGTCAATACCGACTGTCCGGGTTCCTGCCGCAGCAACGTATACCGGATATCCGGCAGCAGATCCTCCCGGCATCCCTGGCATTCCAGGCTTCCGTTTAATGGAAGTGTCGTCTCATAAGAACGGATCGCCCTGTCCTCCCCCTCTGCTTCGTAGAGCACGAAAATCTGAATATCTCCCTGGATTGCCAGTTTTTCTTCCTGTGGTTTGAATTCTACGTCCCGCAGTGAAATATTGCTCCAAAGGATCTGATAGATGTTGGGATAGCTGGAAGGCAGCGGAATTTCTTCTTTTTTACGGAAAATATCATTTTTACAGATAGCAAGCTGTGTCACTTCCATCGGCTCGATCCGATATTCCACGCCGGCTTCCGTATCTTCTCCCTGAATCCCCACGGGAAGCTCTTCATCATAGATTTCTTCGATACGGGCGGAGAGAAGGATCAGCGCCTGTAAACTCAGTTTGCGGGAATTGATCATATTTACCGTGAAATCTTCCACCGTTCCTTCCACGGTCACCGTATCCGAGGGTAATACTCCTTCCATGCGGATCCTCTCCTCAAAAGGCAGAGCGCCGCCCAACAGTACCAGACTGCTTCCGGACTCCCGCGTGTGATACAAAATCGCATACCCCAGTTTTCCCCGGACGGTTACTTCATCCGTACCCGGACAGATCTCTTCGATGACAACCTCTCCTTTTTCCAGATTCAGGGTACTGATATCCGGCTTATCCTCCGGAAGATTCAGATCTTCTTCCATGGTAAACTGCATGACGGTGGACCGTTTTACCCGGTCCATATGTATATTTCTCTTGATCAGTTCCACAATAACAGACCTCCATATATACAGATATGTCTATATATATGAAGGTCTGTGCTGTTTTATACCGTATTCTGTTCTCTGTCCGTTTATTCCACCGCGCCGATGAGATCTGTCAGGTTCTCTACGTGATAGGTGCGCATGTAATCTTCAATGCCCTCCACAACTTTTACCGTCGTATAGGGATCCACGAAGTTCATGGCGCCCACACTGACTGCACTGGCTCCCGCCAGAATGAATTCGATGGCATCTTCCGCCGTAGCGATGCCGCCCATGCCGATGATGGGAATCTTGACTGCCTGTGCCACCTGGTATACCATACGAACCGCAATGGGTTTGATGGCAGGACCGCTCATGCCGCCGGTCTTGTTGGCAATGGCGAACTTCCTGCGGTGAATGTCGATCTTCATGCCGGTGATGGTATTGATCAGGGACAGTGCATCCGCACCTGCTGCCTCTGCCGCTTTCGCCATTTCCGTAATGTCTGTCACATTGGGGCTCAGCTTCATGATGATGGGCTGTTTTGCATGTTTTTTCAGTTCGGAAGTAATGTTATACAGGGCATCCGCTTTCTGTCCGAAGGCAATGGCTCCTTCCTTGACATTCGGGCAGGATACATTAATCTCCAGCATGCTGACTGCCGGCTCGTCTCCCAGACGTTCCACCACGTCCACATAATCCTCCACGGACTTGCCGCAGACATTTACGATGATCTTCGTGTCATATTTTTTCAGGAAAGGAATGTCTCTCTCCATGAACACATCAATGCCGGGATTCTGTAATCCGATGGCATTGAGCATGCCACCGTACACCTCCGCCACACGGGGCGTCGGATTCCCGGGCCAGGGTACATTTGCCACACCCTTGGTCACCACCGCACCCAGGCGGTTCAGATCTACAAATTCTTCATATTCCATACCGGATCCAAAGGTCCCGGAAGCTGTCATGACGGGATTTTTAAAGGTCACTCCTGCGATCGTTGTCTGTGTATTCATCAGATCTCTACCTCCTCAGCATCAAATACGGGACCGTCGGTGCAGATTCTTGCATTATGCACATGCGAATGATGATCCACTTCCTTTGTCTTCACAACACAGCCCAGGCAGGCACCCACGCCGCAGGCCATATGCTCTTCCAGGGAGATATATGCCTTGATCTTCTTTTCTTCCGCGTATTTTTTAATGGCACGAAGCATCGGCATGGGACCGCAGGCGAAGATCACGTCTGCCTGCAGATGATTCTCCTCAATGGCGTTCATGACATTGCCCTTCGTGCCGACACTGCCGTCTTCCGTAGCAATATATACGGTTCCATTTTTCTCCAGGTCCTCTTTTAAGAACAGCTGGTCATCACGATAACCCACGATGATCTGCTTTTCTGTGGATGCCGGAAGCTCTCTGGCCAGTTCCAGCATGGGGGGAATACCGATACCGCCGCCCATGAGGAATACCTTTTTGCCCTCCGCGGCCTCTGTGGGGAATCCGTTACCGAGAGTTCCCAAAATCTCTACGCTGTCTCCTTCACAATAAGAAGAAAACTCCGCAGTACCCTGTCCTGCGATACGATACACGATGCGCAGGGCATCTTTTTTGTCATTTACCTGGCAGATACTGATGGGACGGGGCAGCAGAGTGCTGCGGTCCTTAGGATAGACGCCGATGAACTGACCGGCTTTTGCGTATGCCGCCAGCTCCGTAGCGATCCACATATCAAAAATTCTGGGTGCGATCTCTTTCTGAGAAAGCACGGTTGCTGTGATTTTCTTTTTCATTTTGTTATCCTTTTCTATTCTATATATAAGTGACAAGCGTTATCTGCTTATATGCGCTCTCTAACGCGCACGCTATGCTTCGTATACCATTTTACCACCGCAGATGGTCTTCTTCACTTCACCTTTTAATTTCCATCCGGTAAAAGGAGTGTTCGTTGCCTTGGATGCATACTGCTCCGGGATGAACTCTGCCGCAGTATCGATCAGGATCACATCCGCAGGACCTCCCTCCGCCAGATATCCGGCATCGAGATGATACATGGCAGCCGGATTCGTACTCATCAGGCGAAGCAGCTGCTTCATAGTGAGATATCCTGCATCTACCAGTTCTGTAATGCCCAGCGCCAGAGAAGTCTCCAGTCCTGTGATACCACTGGGAGCCTCCGTGATGGGCTTTGCCTTCTCTTCGGCGGTATGGGGCGCATGATCCGTAGCGATCATATCGATGGTGCCATCCACCAGTCCCCGGATCACTGCCTGACGATCCTCTTCCTCTCTCAAAGGAGGATTCATCTTCGCCAGCGTGCCGTATTTGATCACGGCATCTTCTGTCAGGGTAAAATGATGTGGTGTGGCTTCCGCATGAATATTAGAACATCTCTTTTTCGCCTGACGCACCAGTTCTACCGCTTCCTTACTGCTGATATGCTGAATATCGATGCAGGCTCCGGTCTCTTCCGCCAGCTTCAGATCCCGTTCCACCAGTGCGATCTCCGCCTCTCTGGAAGAGCCGCCGATTCCGTAATGTTCACTGGCCTTTCCGCGGTTCACACCGTTGTTCTCGATATATTTCGGGTCTTCTTCATGGAAACTGATGGGCATATCCAACTCTGCGGAGATCTCCATGGCCCGTCGCACCAGTTCCGCATCCAGCAGGGGCACACCGTCATCCGTGAATCCCACAGCACCCGCCGCTGCCAGCTTCTTCATATCCGTCAGCTGTTTTCCCTGCATGCCCATGGTCACGTTAGCACAGGTAGTCACATGGATCCCCGTCTTCGCTCCCTTGTCCAGGATATACTTCAGGGTCTCCTCGCTGTCCACAGTGGGCTTCGTGTTCGCCATCAGCACCACGGTGGTCACACCGCCCTTCGCCGCTGCCGCAGCTCCGGTGTTGATATCTTCCTTCGCTGTAAAACCGGGATCTCTGAAATGCACATGCACATCCACCAGTCCCGGAGCGACTAACAGCCCTTCCGCATTGATCCTTGTCACCTTACCCTTCGGTTCGATTTTTTCTGCGATCTTGACGATCTTGTCTCCGTCGATCAGGATATCGAAGTTACCTTCTTTTCCTGACTTGGGATCGATCATATAACCATCCTGTATCAGTATCATATCGTCTCCGTTCCCAGGCTTTTGCAGCCCGTTTCCATGACCTGTTTCTCGAAAAAGTTTACCATGTTTTCATAGAAAAGAAAAGAGTGTTATAATAGAAAAAAAACGGAGGACCGAAGACATGAAAACACGAGAAGAAGCGCTGGAATACGGATTATCTTTTCCGGATACGTATACAGAAATGCCCTTCCACGATCCGGGCTGGCAGCTGGTACGGGTGAAGGGCAGTAAAAAAGCATTTCTATGGACTTATGAAAAAGACGGTGTGCTGCATCTGAATGTGAAAACCGATCCTGCCTGGCGGGACTTCTGGCGCAGCACCTTTTCTTCCGTCATTCCCGCATATCATCAGAATAAAGAACACTGGAACACGATTATCTTAGACGGCTCGATTCCCGACCAAGATATCCGCCGGATGATTGCGGAGAGTTATGATCTCGTCACCGACAGTCCCACGAAACGGATCTATGAAGCAGTGAAACGGATTCCGAAGGGCTGTGTCGCCACCTATGGGCAGGTGGCTGCCATGGCGGGAGAGCCCAAAATGGCACGCGCCGTGGGCAATGCCCTGCATAAGAATCCGGATCCTGAACACATCCCCTGCTACCGCGTCGTCAATTCCAAGGGAGAGCTCTCCGGTGCCTTTGCCTTCGGCGGTGCCGATGAACAGGCCAACCGCTTGCGGGCAGATGGCATTGCGGTGATCAATAACCGGGTTGATCTGGTAAAATACGGAATGAAGCTTTAGGGCTTTCACTATGCCGTTTTATTTCCGGTATTTATTTTGACATTCACAATACAGATACCGATGCACACCAGAACCAAAGCGATCAGTGCATTCCAGCCCAGTTCCGCGGAACCCTCTCCCAGCCACCATGCGGATAAAAGCACCCCGAATACCGGGTTCGTAAATCCGAAGATAGCCACCTTGGAGACAGGATTGTATTTTAACAGAATGCCCAGGTTTTCTGTAGGATTTCTGTCTTTTTTCGCCAGTCTTTACGTTATTTTTTCTCGATCTGGGAACGGATGTCATCCTCCAGGATGTGTTCCACATCCCTGGCTTCTTTGCGGATGTTTTTCAGATTATCCCGGATCTCCTGTTCTTCTTCCATGATCTCGGGATGTTCCTCTTTTTCTTCCTTGATGAACATGCATAAAAAGCTGATCAGCAGAATCGTACAGGAAATCCAGATCGTTTTCGCTCCAATGTATCCGATCATATGTCCACCCAATGCCGCGCCGACAGCAAACAGGAAGATGATTCCGAAATAATAACCGGATTTTCGCAATATCTTTTTATCTTTCGTTTTTCCATAAGCACATAAGGATTCCATACCACTGCGCAGGTTGCCGATACACATGGTGCTGGCGAAAGCATAACCGTTCACCTTGCGGAACGCCTGTACCTGCATGGCGCAGGCGAAAGATACCATGGCATTGGCCAGCAGATCTATCTCATTCGGTAAAAAACCGACTGCAAACAACAAAAGTATTTCGATCGCAAGTACCAGCTGTCTCCAGTGGATCTTCTGTGCCTTCTGGTATTTCATACGGATGCATTCTGCCATTGCCACTCCCAATGCGAAGAACAGTAATGGAGAAAAATAGCGAAGTACCGCCTGCCAGTTCCTGTCTACCAGATTCTGTGCCAGCAGCACGATATTGCCGGTCTGTGCATTGGCAAACACTTTTCCCCGGTACATATAGGTATAAGCATCCTGCAGACCACCGGAGATTGACAGGATCCCGGCGATCAGAAAAGACTCTGACATCTGTCCGTGTAATTTACGCTGCATAGTGATTCTCATTCCTTTCAGTGACCTGCGGCTTTTGTGCCTACAGGCATCTCCTGATTACAGTATAAACAACGATATCTTCCAGAGGGTGACAGTTCAAAAATATGGTCACAGTTCGTCTCTATACTGGTAATACAACGAGGATTTTTACATTTTATCACATTTACCAGTTTTTGTGGAGGAACCGGATGGTATTTTTTTACGACTTTTCCATTCCGGATCACGATCAGGGTGATCTGGCTGTCCAGATATCCCAGAACATCCAGCCGTTCCGGCAGGGTCTCTCCCTCAATCTTGATCAGATCCTTGCAGCCGTATTTCTGACTTTTTACCGATTGCAATAAAGCTACGGACTGGGTCTTGGACTCCAGTTCCAGCAGTCTGTAAATGTCCATTCCCTTGCCTGCGGGAATGTGGTCGATCACGATACCATTCTGAATGGATTCTACGTTTAACATACCAGCACCTTCTTTCCCGTCACCGGATCCGTAAGGTCTAACAGACTTAAGATTAGTGCCATACGGATAAATTTACCGTTCAATACCTGCTGAAAATATGCGGCTCGCGGATCCGCATCTACTCCCGGAGCGATCTCGTCCACTCTGGGTAACGGATGCAGCACCGGCATGTCCGCTTTCGCCAGATTCAGTTTTTCCTGATCCAGAATATAGATGTCCTTCAACCGGATATAGTCCTCCTCGTTGAAAAAACGTTCCTTCTGGACTCTGGTCATGTAGAGCATGTCCAGTTCGGGCAGGGTGTCCTCCAGGCTGGATACTTCATGATAAGGGACATTCGTCGGCTTCAGAGTATCCTCCACCAGATAATCCGGAATCTTCAGTTCCTCCGGGGAGATAAAGTAGAATTCATTGCCCGGGTAGCGCACCAGGCTGTTCACCAGAGAGTGTACCGTCCGACCGAATTTCAGGTCGCCGCAGAAACCAATCTTCAGATGATCCAGATGCCCCTTGCGCTGCCTTATGGTCAACAGATCGATCATGGTCTGGGTGGGGTGGTTATGTCCGCCGTCCCCGGCATTGATCACCGGAATCCTGGAATACATGGAAGCCCGCAGCGGCGCACCCTCCTTGGGATGCCGCATGGCGATGATGTCCGCATAACAGCTGACCACCCGCGCGGTATCTGCCACCGTCTCGCCTTTGGTGGCACTGCACTGCTCCGCCCCGGCAAATCCCAGTGTCCTACCGCCAAGATTCAGCATGGCGGTCTCAAAAGAAAGTCTGGTACGGGTGCTGGGCTCGTAAAATAAGGTTGCCAGTATTTTTCCGTCTGCACAATGAGCATATGCCGCGGAATCTCCTGCGATCCGGTCCGCCAGGTCTAAGATCTCCTGTGTCTCCGCTACCGACAGGTCCAGTGAATCAATCAAATGTCGCATAACCTTTTCTCCTCTGTTTACTTTTTTTCAATCGCGTATTATACTATATTCTGACAAATACTAAAAATATATAGTTTATATGTGAGGTATATCATTTTTATATGAATATTAGTTTTGAATATTACCGGATTTTCTATTATGTAGCCAAATACGAAAACATCACCAAAGCTGCCATGGTCTTAAAAAGCAGCCAGCCCAATGTCACCAGGATCATTCATCTGCTGGAGGATCAGCTGGACTGCCGTCTGTTCCTGCGGGAGCCGAGAGGTCTGAAGCTCACGGAAGAGGGAAAGCGGCTCTACGACCATGTGGCGATTGCCTGCCAGCATCTGTTGGATGCGGAGGCGGAGCTTTGCTGGAATAAAAATATTTGCAGTGGTACCATCGAACTCGGCGTCACCGAAACCGCCCTGCATCTGTTTCTTCTGAAACACCTGCACGGCTTCCAGCAGAAATATTCCGATATTAAAATCCGGATCCAGAACAACACTACACCGGGGATATTAAAGGCTCTGCTCAACGGTCGGCTGGATCTGGCCATCGTAACGACTCCCTTTGAGTTAAATGATACCTTCGCCTGCGAAGACCTGATGACCTTTCGGGAAGTTCCTGCAGGCGGTTCCGAATACCGTGCACTTGCCGGTCACCCCATGAGTCTTAAAGAATTCCGGTTCCATTCCATCATCGGTCTGGGTTATGGCACCGCAAGCTATGAATATTATCGGAAGGTATTCATGGAACAGAAGCTGGACTATGAACCTGCCATGGAAGTAGCCACCGCCGATCTGGTCATTCCTTTGCTCCAGAATAACCTGGGCGTCGGATTTATCCCGGAACCTCTGGCCGCTCCGTTTTTTGAAGACCAAAGTCTCGTCCCTCTGTCCCTAAATGTACCGCTGCCGTCCCGTGATGTGAAAATGCTGTGGGACAAAAGCCTCAGTCAGAGCAGAGCTGCCGCTACCTTCTGCGATTATTTACGCAGTCTTTGAATTCATTCATAGATGACTGTTTTATCCAGCATTTCTGTTTTTAATACGATATAGGGTACAGAAGGCTTCCCGGTATTCTCCTTTTGCCCGGTGATATCGGGACCTAAGAGACTGGTGCTGACATAGATGGCGTCATCCGTCAGATACAATGCATCCACAGCGATGCTGTAGCCACCGGTCTTCTGCTCTCCGTAACCGATGCTGATATAGAGATTCTGATTATCACTATAGGTCAGTTTGAACGGTTCGGTTCCTTTCTCGGCAATCACTGTTTTCAATTCTTCCGGGATTTTTTCTTCACTGAGCACTGTGAAATCCAGATCCCGCAGCTTGATTTTCTCATCCTGCATGAGACCACAGCCCGTGCATAATAAAATATACAGACCAAGAAGCGCTGCTGCAGTTAGGATTCTCCTTATGTTTGCTTTGTCTTTTTTACCTCTTCTGCTGTCTTCCTTTCTGAGCTTTCTCCCAGATATTTGCATAAGATCCCAGTCTCTCATTTCTGTTTTCTCTGTTTTCTCATTTTTCCACTGTCGCCCTGCAGTTTTCATCCGTTCTCCACCGTCTGTACTGATTTATTCCATATTTATGTGGAAAAAGCAGAAATATACTCTGTTTCCACTGTCTATCTCATTAATTTTCCTCCTTTTCTCCCGTGGAAATGTGCGTTATAATAGGATATGTGCGCCAAAAAGGCGTCTTACAGAAAGATGAGGAATCGTTGACATGAATGATAAATTCAGCAGAAAAGTCTTCTGCGACGGTATGCGCGACGGCTTCCCGATTGCTCTTGGATATTTCGCAGTATCTTTTTCTCTGGGAATTGCCGCAAGAGGAGCCGGTTTCACGCCGATGCAGGGTTTTCTGGCAAGCCTGTTAAATAATGCTTCTGCCGGAGAGTACGCGGCATTTACCCTGATTGCAGCGCAGGCCTCTTATCTTGAGGTAGCGATCATCACACTGATCGCCAATGCCAGATATCTGCTCATGAGCTGCGCGCTGGCACAGAAGTTTTCCCCGGACACGCCTTTTTTCCACCGTCTCATCATCGGATATGACGTCACGGACGAACTGTTCGGTATCACGATCGCCCGTCCAGGCATCCTGAACCCTTACTATACTTACGGAGCGATCCTGCTGGCTGCACCGGCATGGGCCGGCGGAACTGCCTGCGGCATCTTAGCCGGAAATGCACTGCCGCTTCGGGCCGTCAGTGCACTGAGCGTTGCCCTGTACGGCATGTTCTTAGCCATCATCATTCCGCCTGCCAGAAAAAGTAAAATCGTGGCAGCATTGGTGGCAATCAGCTTTGCTTTAAGCTTTGCCTGCAATTACCTGCCCGGGATCTCTTCCATGTCGGAAGGTACCAGAACGATCCTGCTCACCGTCCTGATCTCCGGCGCCGCAGCAATTCTGTTCCCGGTGGAACAGGATGAGGCAAATAGCACTGCCGCAGAAGGAACTGCTCCGAAGGCAACAGACACATCGTCAGAAGTTTCCGATTTGAAAGCAGATCAGGTTCCTGTTACAGAAAACAATGCTTCCGTAGAGACAATGAACACTGAGAAAGGAGACAACATCCATGAATAATTATATCTATATTGCCGTGATGGCAGCCGTCTCCTATACGATTCGTGTCTTACCCTTGACGCTGATCCGCAAACCCATTAAAAATCAGTTCATTCAGTCCTTTTTGTACTATGTACCTTACGTCACGCTGGCAGTCATGACCTTCCCTGCCATCATCCACGCCACCCAGACCCCCATTTCCGGACTGGTAGCACTTATCGCAGGAATCATCGCTGCATGGCTCGGTGCCGGATTGTTCCCGGTCTCTGTGATCTGCTGTGTGCTGGTATTTGTGATTGAATTATTTGTGTAATACCCTGTGATAAAATATGCCATTGAGAAGGCTTTCTTCCCAATGGCGTATTATTTTACAAATCATATTTTTTTAACATTTCCTGTACGAATTCCGGATCCTGCAAACGGGTGACCTGATCTTCGTCGCCCTCGGCATTCATGCGGGCAATCAAGTTGGCAAGGCGATTACGTTCCTGTTCAACCCCAATATTTATTCCCTCATCACGGACATAAGCGTCTCTGGCATTTTGATCCCGTACCATCTTCATATGTTCATCGTATCTGGCTCTCGCCCATTTTCCAAGACTCATATGCCTTACCTCTTTCACCGCTTCCAAAGTTCCAGGATTCCTCGTCATTGTTTCCAATATTTCCAGATCCTCCTCTGTCTCTACATTGAACAGTCGAATCCACTCGTCGACTCGTCGCCCGGTCAGCACTTTGTTCAATTCCAAAATATGTAATTCCACCAGGTCACTAAACAGTTCACCGTTTTCTTCTCTCAACAGATATTTTTTGTGATAGTTATTGTCCCATGTCAAATGAAAATCCAAAATGCTGATGGTGATACATCTTTTCATGTGTTTATAATCTTCTCCTGCCGAAAGTTCTTCCGTCAAAAGCTTCCCCATGTAGAAAAGCTGACGCTTATCCCAGTGTTTTACTGTACGGATCTGAAGTTCTATATTGATCTTCGTATCGTCATTCAGCTCCAATAAAACATCTACGATCCCCTGCTTTTGGTATTTATATCTGCGCCACAAATTTGTATTTCGTAATTTCAGGCTCCTGATCTTCTCTATCGGAATGTCTAAAATATCACTGATAAAATATTTCAAAATAATAAAATTACGGAACAGTTCCTTCATGCAGTAATCCCACTTGGGTCTGACTATCATTTGCATTCTCCTCTCTTATGCGAGAGGTTCGTCGCCTCCCTTAATTGTTTGTGTTAAAATGGGATGAGCGACCGAATGGTCCTGAAATTTTGAAATATCAGAATTGCTTCCCAATGTGTAGTTTGATGATAGCAAATGTCGAATCTACTGTCAATGGAAATGCAATAAAAAAGTCTCTGATTAAAATTGCGCAATTATCTTGTGATTTTGTTGCGCATTTTTGATCATATTTTTATCGTTGTATTACGAATATGTGGTATAATATAGGTGCGCAAACGGTTGTGCAATTATGTTTTACGGGAGGATTACTTATGCAACATTTTCAAAAACAACAATTCGGCACGCGCCTGCTGGCTCTGGGCCTCAGTGCAGGACTTATCATGGGAAGTCTCACGGGCTGCGGCAATCAGGGACAAGACACCGGAAGTTCCGATACCCTTGCGGCATCTACGACTTCCGCTTCTGCCGGGGTGACCAATATCACCACTTTTCCCTTACCGGACGGTCCGGAAGAATCTAGCGTTTACGTAGAAGCAATTCCGGACATTTCCGATGATTTCTATCGGGGCATGGACGCTTCCGCGGTACTTGCTCTGGAGAACAGCGGCGTAAAATATTATAACTTTGATGGGGAAGAACAGGATGTGTTCATGACACTGGCGCAGGCCAGTGTGAATTATATCCGCCTGCGCGTCTGGAACGATCCCTATGATGAGAACGGCAACGGTTACGGCGGCGGCAATAACGACGTGGCAACTGCCATCACTCTGGGACAGCGTGCCACGAAATATGGCATGAAAGTCTGCATTGATTTTCATTATTCCGATTTCTGGGCCGACCCCAAGAAGCAGTTTGTTCCCAAGGCATGGGAAGGCATGGATATTGAAGAAAAGTCCGATGCTCTCTATAACTTCACTCTGGAAAGCCTGACACAGCTTTTGGATGCCGGTGTGGATGTGGGTATGGTACAGATCGGTAACGAGATCAACAACGGTATGTCCGGTGAGACCGATGTGGCAAATGTCAGAAAACTTCTGACCGCAGGCAGCAAGGCCGTCCGGGAAGCGGCAGCGAATTCCGGCAAAGAAATTCTCGTTGCTGTACATTACACGAATATTGATGATATGAAGAAACTGGATACACTGCTGACCGGATTACAGGTAAAAGAAATTGATTATGATATTGTGGGCCTCTCCTTCTATCCCTACTGGCACGGCACAATAGAAGATCTGAAAAATGCCATTATCCATATCCGGGATACTTATGGCAAGAAAGTATATGTCGCTGAAAATGCTTATTGCTATACCGCAGAAGACGGCGATGGCTCCGCCAACAGTGTGGAAGGAACCGATGATCTGGCAGAAGGTTATTCCGCCAGCGTACAGGGACAGGCCAATGAAGTGCGGGATGTCTGTGCGGCAGCCAGTGAGTCCGGTGCCGAAGGTATCTTCTACTGGGAAGGCACCTGGATCCCGGTCGGTCCCGCAGATGCTGATAATTCCGACCTTTGGGAAAAATACGGCAGCGGCTGGGCCAGCAGCTATGCATCCGGTTATGATCCGAAGGATGCCGGTCAGTACTACGGCGGATGTTCCTGGGACAATCAGGCAATGTTTGACTTTACCGGGCATCCCCTTGCTTCTCTGAATGTATTCAAATATCTGAAATACGGTGCTACCGCTCCCCTGGCTGTGGATAGTATTCCCGCGGTTACGGTAGCATGCAATATCGGTACAGATCCGGAATTGCCCGATACGGTAAGTGTTATTTATAATGATCGGTCCGAAGCACAGGTTCCGGTCACCTGGAATACCGACGATGTTACTGCGGTCGATACGGAAAACGGCGGCAATTTCACAGTGTCGGGAACACTGGAGGACGGTACGGAAATCACCGCTGCTGTCACGGTAGACCGCATCAATTATGTGCAGAACCCAAGCTTTGAGGATAGCGATACTTCCATGTGGACGGTCAACTATTCCGGAGAGACGGATCCTACCGATTATCAGGTAAAGGCTGCAGATGCCCACAGTGGCGAAGTGGCTTTCCACTTCTGGTCAGGAAGTGCGGATATGGATTTCTCCATCGAGCAGAGCTTCACGGATCTGGAACCCGGCACTTATGAATTATCCGCGTTCTCTCAGGGCGGAGATCTGTCCGATGATGCTTACATGGATTTGTATGCGCTGGTAGACGGCAAGGAGTTGACTGCTCCCTTCATGCTGACCACCTATGCCGACTGGCAGAATCCCGTCATTCCTGAGATCAAGGTAACTGACGGATCCCTGACCATCGGTGTGAGGTACAAATGCAATGTGAACAGTTGGGGAACACTGGATGATGTGACACTGTACAAAATCGCAGAGTAAATTGAGAGTTAGTTAAATACATTGGCAAAATCCACGAACTCCCGGAGCATGCGATACACATGTCTCGATGTAAGGTCTCCGGATGTGAATTTTCTACGAAAAGTGATGAGTAGTTCTCGTCATGACGGGGCCGCCTACAGTCGACATCCATGTCGACAATCGGCTGACGCGGACATCGTGTCCGCTTTCCCCCTGTTTTTCAGCACTTTTCAAGAAAATATCAACGCCCTCCGACAGACATCGCGGCATGACATTCCGTCCACTGTGGGTGTTCTGTGTTTTGGGTCTATACAGAAAAAATGAGTTGTGAGATACTAAATTTGCTACAAATAAGGCATAAAAAGATGAATATGGGTCTATAGAGAAAAAAACGGCTCTGAGGTACTCATTTTGAAGAAATTGAGTATCTGGCAGGCGAATTTTTCGCTATAGGCCCATATTGTTTAGTTTTTGCTTTTTACCCATCCCCAAAAAGTATCTACAGGGAAATTTATCTTCTATAGACCCACGAAGTTTTTAGAACAACTATTCAACCAACTCTCAATATCCCAATAAGTTTCTGTATTTCTCCAAAGTCATTTACATACTTAATTCTTATTTTTAAATTTTATACATGTGTTTTCTAAAGCAATATACATACCTATTTTCCGTTTTAGCCTATTGCGCATGTGTTTTCCCAGTTATCATACATGCCGGATCATTATTTTTTGCTTTAAAGCATGTATTTTCCGACTTGTTATACATACCTAATTATGACTTTTGAGTTATTCGCATGTGTTTCCTACTTTTTTTCACATACCTAATTCCTGTTTTTGAATTGTCCGCATGTATTTCTTGATTTTTCGCACATACTAGATTCTTGTTTTTAACTTCCGCACATGTATTCTCAAATGCTCTGTCTAAATAATTGGGATGTCTTTCATAACCCAGCAGAAAAGGACTGCTCCCCCAGACGTAGATGCGGCGGAGACTGTGAGATTTTCTTGGAAAGTGGTTGCGCCGCAGGGGGCAACGCGAACACGATGTTCGCGTTAGCCGGTAAGCGACATGGATGGCAGCGTAAAGGCGGCCCCGTCATGATGAGAAGCACTTCGCCACTTTCCTTTAGAAAATCCACAGTTGTAGCTAGCATCTGAGTCCAGGGCGGGCAGTCCTTTCTGCGTGGATTTTACGGCCCCCTACGTTACGAGCCATGCCCCCAATTCATAAATGTGTCGCAAAGGGCGCTCCACATTTATTTCATTGACGGCTGTCGCCGTATAAAAATAGAACGAAATAACCTCTTGTGTGAGCAAGCTCCCACCGAGGTATTCCGTTCTATTTTTGCATGGCTCGTAACTTTCAATTCTCTGAAACTTTCCCTCCCGGAAGTCGTTCTATAGTATAGATCATGTTACTTATTCACAACTTTGGGAGGGTATTTATATGAAGAAAAATATTTTGCTGTTATCGCTTTGCACTTTACTTGTGCTGTCGTTCACCGGCTGCGGAGCTTCCGGAGATTCACAGAATCCCACAGAAGCCGCAGGCCCGATCGCTCCGGTGATTGCAGAATCTCTCGCTCCGACGGAGTGCCCGGAATCCGGAGCTGAGGATGATCTGGCGATAGCCATAGGGAGTGAAGCTCTCTGCGACCTGGGATCGGTACGGTTCTCCCTGTCTCTTCCGGAGACCTGGGACTATGAAATCCGCAACGTAACTACCAGTGAGATGACTACCGATGCCATCGTCTTCTGGAACATCGCATATCCGGAGGATACCTTTACTCTGGTCTATGCTCCCGTACCGGGGATCTGCGGTACCGGTGTCACCAGTGAGAAGATTACTCTGCCAGACAGCGGCCTCAATGGCTGGAAACACACCGAGATCTACCAGACCGAGCAAAAGTACTGGATTTACATTACCCTGTCCGATCCCGACATCCCTTTGCAGGGAAATACGCTGCAGCTGAAATCCACACTTCCGTTAGCAGACTGGTATACTCTGGAATCGGATTTCAACCGTATCTTTGAGACCATCCGGCTCCAATACACAGATTTTGAAACTCCTGGGACGCAGGATGCTCTGCTCTCACCAGCGGAAACACCCTCATTTCCCGAAATGCCATGCCTTTCTTCCACATCTGTTCTGTGGTTCCGCTCTATACCATCTGTACTACCCACACATTACTCTTCACCATGTAGTAGCCGATGATGACCTTGATCATCTCCGTACCCTGCACCAGGAAATAGATGCTTACGATCCCCAGCCCGGTAAAGTGTGCCAGCAGATAAGCTGCAGGTACCACGATCACCCAGGTAAATACGGAATCAAACAAAAACGTTACCACCGTCTTGCCGCCGGAACGCAGGGTAAAATAGGAGGCATGGCTGAATGCACAGAACGGCATGATGATCGCGGAGACTGCGATGAACTGCGTAGCCAGTCCCTTGATCTCTTCCGAAGTATTATAAATACCGGGGAAAAATCCTCCCACCACGAACATCAATGCTGCCATGATCACGCAACAGAAGACACTGAATACGATCATCTTATTGTCCGCATCCTTCGCCTCTTTCAGCTTGCCGGCGCCCAGATACTGTCCTACTACAATGCTGATACAGGAGCCTAACTGCAGATATACAATATTGAACAGATTCGTAATGGTGGATGCGATATTCAGTCCCGCCACCACATCCAGTCCTCTGACGGAATAACACTGGGTCACGGTGGTCATACCCGCTGCCCACATTACTTCATTCATCATCAGGGGGAAGCCCTTGACGAGAATTGCTTTCAGTTCCGCAAACGGAATGCCGAAGCCGGTATAGGCTCCTTCCAGATAGCGGTTCTTCGCCCTGTGCATGTGTGCCCAGATGATCACGATCAATGCCTCAATGTAACGGGCGATCACCGTAGCCAGTGCTGCTCCCGCTACCCCCATCTTGGGAAAAGGTCCGATGCCGAAGATCATCAGATAATCTAACAGTGCGTTGGTTCCCACCGCTACGAAGCTGGCTAACATGGGAATAAAAGTCTGCCCGGTCTCTTTGATATTCGTAGCATAAGACTGGTTCACCGCAAAAGGGATCAGGCCTACCATCATGATCGCCAGATACTCCTGACCGTATTTCAATGCCACATCCGTAGCTCCGTTCCCCACCGTATCCGTCAGATACAGGGAGATCAGTGCGGAACCTTTGGTCAAAAACAGCGATATCGCTCCTCCGGTCACCAGCAGGGTCGCATATAATTTAAAACGGAACGAATACATATGTCCCTTATGATTGCCCTTGCCAAAATACTGGGCACCGAAGATGCTGGCTGCGGATACAGCTCCGAAGATCGCCAGATTATACACAAAGATCAGCTGGTTCACGATAGCAACACCGGACATCTGCTCCGTACCCAGCTGTCCTACCATAATATTATCTAAAAAGCTTACCAGATTGGTAATGGCATTCTGCAGGATCATGGGGATCGCAAGCAGCAGATATCTGCGGTAGAAATCCCAGTTTCCGATATATTTTTTCTTGAATTTAGTTAACATCTTATCCCTCAATTCTTTTACTGTCTGTACTTTGCGGTCACAAGTCTTCCACACTCTGCAGCCGCCTGTCTTATGTTCTTATGTTTCTTCCTGTGGCATGGTACTGTGTACCTTTTGCCTTACAAAATAGAAGCACACTGCCTGCAGCAATATCGTCACGGTCCAGGATGCCGGATAAGATAAAAACAGTACCATCAGTGACCGGTGCATGGGGAACACCCCATAGATCCAGAAAATCCTCGTGCCTACCGTTCCGATAATAGATAAGATCATAGGAACCGCCGAATGTCCCATTCCACGCAGAGCCCCCGGGATGAGATCCATGATTCCGCATAAAAAATAAGTCAGTGTCGTATACAATAAGATTTCCGTACCGCAGGCGATCACATCCGCCTCCGTAGTATAGATATGAAGCAGCTGGGGGCCAAAGAGATTGGCACCGCCACCCAAAGTCACCGCCACGATCACTGACAGGATCATGCAGTCGACAAGTACCCGGTCCATACGCTTTTTCTTCCCGGCTCCGTAGTTCTGGCTGGTGAAGCTCATGCACGCCTGCGTGATGGAATTGACCGATACGAACAGGAATCCGAAGATGTTGTTCGCCGCCGTGTATCCCGCCATGGCAATGGATCCGAAGGAGTTCACCGAAGACTGCAGCAATACGTTAGAAAAATTGATCACCACACTCTGAATTCCGGCAGGCACTCCCACCTGGAAGATCTGCAGCAGATACTCCCCTTTGATTCCCAGCTTTGTGATCTGCAGACGGTAACAGCTGTCCGTGCCAAACAGACATCCCAGCACCAGCACACAGGAGATGATCTGCGAGAACACCGTAGCGATGGCCACGCCAGCCACTCCCATGGAAAAGACAATGACCAGAAACAGATTTAACGCAGCGTTAACAACTCCCGAAATGATCAGGAACAGAAGCGGTCTCTTCGTATCGCCCACCGCACGCAGAATAGCTGCTCCGTAATTGTACAGCATAAAAAAAGGCATTCCGCAAAAATAGATTTTCATATATAGAGCTGCCTGATCGATCACGTCTGTCGGAGTATCCATCAGTTCCAGTGCCCCACGGGCACAGAACAGTCCCACAAATACCATGACGATACCGCTGATCAGTGCAAAAGTCATCGCCGTATGTACCGTCTCGCTCATCTCCCGCTCTTTGCCTGCCGCATAGAATCTGGCAGACAATACATTGGCACCCAGCGAGACCCCGATGAACAGATTCACAAACATATTGATCAGTGCCGTGGTGGATCCCACCGCCGCCAGTGCCTGACTTCCGGTGAATCTTCCGACCACAATAATATCCACTGCATTAAACAGCAGCTGTAAAATACTCGACACCATCAGCGGCAGGGCAAAGGATATTAATTTATCCATGATCGTGCCGTTGCACATATCTATCTCATATTTATTTTTCTTCTGTACTGCTTCCATTTCAGATACCTTTCCATCCATTTCCGGACAAGCCTATGACTTATGATTCTATCACATATTTTGCTATATTTCCATTCCCCTTTTTTACTAAAAATATGGTATACTATATTTTGGATGTTTTTGGAATTTACAGAAGTGAAAAAAGAACACTATGAAAGGAACCATTCCCTATGAAATATGACATCATTATTATCGGTGCCGGCCCCGGCGGTATCTTCTCCGCTTACGAGCTGGTACAGCAGAATCCCGACCTGAAAATTGCCGTCTTCGAAGCCGGTCATCCCCTGGAGAAGCGTCACTGCCCCATCGACGGAGATAAGATCAAGAGCTGCATTAACTGCAAGAGCTGTTCTATTATGAGCGGTTTCGGCGGTGCAGGCGCTTTTTCCGACGGAAAATACAACATCACCAACGCTTTCGGCGGTACGTTGTATGAATACATCGGCAAAAATCAGGCCATCGATCTCATGAAATACGTGGATGACATCAATATGAAATTCGGTGGAGAGGGCACCAAACTGTATTCCACCGCAGGTACCTCATTTAAGAAGCTCTGCATGCAGAACAAGCTGACCCTTTTAGACGCTTCCGTGCGTCACTTAGGTACCGATATCAACTTTATCGTGCTGGAGAATCTGTACGCGGAACTCAAAGATAAAGTGACTTTCTATTTCGATACTCCGGTAAAAACTGTGGAAGCACTGGATCCGGGATATCGCATCAGCTGCGAGGACGCCTCCTACGAGTGTGACCAATGCATCATCTCCGTAGGCCGCAGCGGCAGCAAATGGATGGAACAGATCTGTAAAGATCTGGATATCAACACCAAATCCAACCGTGTGGATATCGGTGTCCGCGTGGAGCTACCCGCTGTCATCTTCTCTCATCTGACCGATGAGCTGTATGAGAGCAAGATCGTATACCGAACCGAGAAATTCGAAGATGCCGTGCGTACCTTCTGTATGAACCCCCACGGTATCGTAGTAAATGAGAACACCAATGGCATCGTCACTGTCAACGGCCACAGCTACGAAGGTGCCGACAAACAGACCGAGAACACCAACTTTGCACTGTTAGTCGCCAAGCATTTCTCCGAACCCTTCAAGGACAGTAACGGCTACGGCGAAAGCATCGCCCGTCTCTCCAATATGCTGGGCGGCGGTGTCATCGTGCAGCGCTTCGGTGATCTGGTAAGAGGACGCCGCAGTAATGCAAAGCGTATTGCCGAGGGCATGGTGGAGCCTACCCTGGCCGCTACTCCCGGCGATTTAAGTCTGGTACTTCCCAAGCGTATCTTAGACGGCATCATTGAAATGATCTACGCTTTGGACAAGATCGCACCCGGTACTGCCAATGACGACACTCTGCTCTACGGTGTGGAGGTGAAATTCTATAACATGGAAGTAGAACTGGACGAGCACCTGGAAAGCTGTCATAAGGGATTATATATCATCGGCGACGGCAGTGGCGTGACCCATTCCCTGTCCCATGCATCTGCCAGCGGCGTCTATGTTGCCAGACAGATCGTCAAAGGCAATGAATAATAATACAAGATGAAACGCTAAAAAAGGAAGGTATATTCTATGGCACAGACAGTTAAGATCATCTCTGACAGTACCTGCGATCTGTCAAAAGATTTATTGGAAAAATATGACATTGCCATCCTGCCCCTGCACATCCTGTTAGGGGAGACAGAGTATCGTGATGGTGTGGACATTACCCCGGAAGAGATCTTCCGATGGTCCGATGAAAATAAGACCACACCGAAGACCTCTGCACCTTCCATGACCGAGGCCATGGAAGTGATGAAGCCATTTCTGGATGAAGGCCGTGAGATCATCTGTTTCTCTATTTCCGACAGCATGTCCACCTCCGGCAATGTCATGCGTCTGGCTGCGGAAGAACTGGAAGCTTCTGATAAAGTAACTGTGATCAATTCCGCCAACCTGTCTACCGGCATCGGTCTGCAGGTAATACAGGCTGCCATTTTATCCGCAGAAGGGAAAACCAGAACCCAGATCACTGCTGCCATCGAAGAGATCCGCCCCAGAGTACGTGCCAGTTTCACCGTAGATACTCTGACCTACCTCTACCGTGGAGGAAGATGTAATGCTGTCGCAGCTCTGGCAGGCACCATGTTAAAGCTTCATCCCAGGATCGTAGTCGAAGACGGCGCCATGGATGCCTCCAAAAAATATCGTGGTAAGCTGGGTTCTGTCATTCTGTCCTACACAAAAGATATGGAAGAAGACCTGAAAAATGCGGTTCCCGACAGAGTCTTCATCACGCACTCCGGCTGTGACCGGGAGATCGTGGAATCCGTTCGTTCCTATCTGGAGAGCCTCGGCATTTTCAAGGAGGTATTAGAGACCCGGGCCGGCGGTGTCATCTCCAGCCACTGCGGTCCCGGTACACTGGGCGTACTATTCATCGAGAAATGATATGAATGATGCCAGGGTCAAAAGGTCTAAACCCACATGAGCTTGCTCATAAGTGGGTGAAAGACCTTAGGACCCGCCCCGATATGAGCATAAAAGTGGGATGATAATCCCACGATATGCGAATAGAGGGTAGGATTGTGAGAGTGCGTAGCACGTAACAATCCGTAGGCATCAGAGTCGGGGGCTTTTGACCCCGACATCATATGAATAGAGCAAATGAATTAGAAAGAGGTATTTATGATCCGTTTTATATTCGTTGTATTATTTGTTGTATTATTCCTGATCCTGTCCACTCCGCTTATGCTGGTGGAATGGATCATTGGCAAGTTCAATCCAGGGCTGAAGGACAAAAGTTCCCTGGCCATTGTCAACTGGGCATTCCGTCAGGTGATCCGTCTGGCGGGTACCAAAGTGATCGCCATCGGTGAAGAAAATATTCCCACCGATACTGCAGTACTGTATGTGGGCAATCACCGCAGCTTTTTCGATGTGGTCCTGACCTACGTCCGCGTTCCCAGACCTACCGGCTACGTTGCAAAAAAAGAAATGCTGAAATGGCCCCTGTTAAATATCTGGATGAAGGATCTGCACTGTCTCTTCCTGGATCGCCAGGATATCAAGGCCGGGCTGAAAACGATCCTGGCTGCCATTGATAAGGTGAAAAACGGTATTTCTATCTGTATTTTCCCCGAAGGTACCCGGAATAAGACCAAGGATACTTTCCTCCCTTTCCATGAAGGCAGCTTCAAGATCGCCGAAAAAGGCAATGTTCCCATCATTCCCATGACCATTGTGAACTCTGCCGCTATTTTTGAAGACCATTTTCCCAAAATAAAAAAGGCCACCGTAGTCATTGAATACGGTAAGCCCATTTATATGAAGGATCTGGACAAGGAGACCCGCAAGAGCATGGGCACCTATGTACAGAATATAATCTCCGAGACCTATTTCAAAAACAAAAAACTGATCTAATATCTAATGTTTTCCGGTGAGGGAGACCTGTTGGGCGATCAGAAGAAGATAATCCGACGTTTTTCCCTCTTCCGGATAATAGCACACGGAATCTCTGTTTCTGCCCATCAGATAATGTAAAAAATCTTCCAATATCTCCGTATACTGATAACTGTATAAGATATAATTGGCACAGGCCAGTTCCTCCGCCCGCTTCAGCAGATCTTCCGTACCGTTGTTGACGGAAGTCACGGCGTCGATCATTTTACCGGAACGTTTTGCCAGTTCCTCTCCCTGATCTCTGATACCTTCCATGAATGCTGTGCACAGATCAATATCCACCGACTGTCTGGTAGCCAGATATGTCATGGAACCGTAGAGATATGCAGTTTCCTCCAGATAGCTTGTATTATCTTTGAAAAATTCCTTATACTCCAAAATCTGCGAACGATAGGAAGGAAGTCCCGCAGCCCGGTACAGTTCCGTCAAAGCCATGAATTTCTCCGCATCTCTGCCGGATGCTGCTGCCAGCTTTGTGTAGATTGCGGATGCGTGCTGAAGACATTGCGTTGCATATTGTACATCATATTTCTGATACAGATAACTGAATTTTGCCAGGACAGCCACATACGTCATGGTTTCCGGCTCCTTATCCTCTGTCTCATTGACGGTTTTTTCCAGCCAGTCCGCAATATATTCCAGCATATCCGGAATCTCATTCCCATTATCGTCCGTAAAAACTTCCGAATACCATTCGCATGCCTCCAGCAGTGTCAGGATCTCATCCTCTGTAATGCTGCGCTCCCGGCAGCTTTCATGCACCCTTTCGCACAATGCTTTAAACAATTCCTCATAATACCTCTCCTTGATGGAAAAAGAGAGCGACTGCCCCACCCGGTCGCATTCCAGATAAAAGCTTCCCTCGCTGGTATATTCCGTAAAATCCACTGTTCCGATGTATAATTGCAGATCCTCGTTGTACTCCGGCTGCTTTACCTTCCCCCGATATACGATCTCTCCGGACTCTTTATCGATCAGCCGGAAACTTTCCACCGGTTCCCGGCTTTTGACGATTGCCTGCTTTTCTCCGTCTCCTGCATACCCCTGCTGATCCACCAGTACATTAGGAGTAAGTGTCGGAATGGTATAATTGATTATCGGGGTATTTTCCATTGCCATATCCGCAATACTGACATGTCCCGTCTCGGCAGAGGTATTGCCACAGGCGGTATTCCCTATGATATTCACGATGAACAGCAGCGACAATATTGCTGCATATTTTCTGTTGTATTTCAAATTGGTCCTCCGCACAATCTCCCGGGAGATTACAGTACACGATTTTTCCATTGATAATAGTATAAACGGTCCACATGAAAATTTCCATAGGTATTCTGTATATACATCAGTGGAACAATGCCTCCCCGTTTACCGGATCCCCATTATGCGTCAGGGCAAAATACACATTGCTCCCCTCAGCACTGTAATATTTTGTAGGCGCTGCTACACTGCCGATCGTTTCACCCGGATTCACATAAGCATTTTCCTTGACGGTAATCTCCGCCAGTTGTCCGTAAGTGGCCTCATAGCCGTCTCCCAGATCCAGCGTCACCGCCTTACCGATCTCCTCATTTTCAAAAATCGAAGTTACTTTTCCCTGCGCACAGGCGGTTACCGTCATGCCTTCTTCCGCGGAAAAGATCGTAGCCGGATTGTACTTGTACTGATCCAGTGTGGCAAAGTAAATGCTCTTGTCCATAGAATAATGCATCAGAATATCACTCTGTACCGGTTTCTGCATTCCATCGCTTTCCGTAAAATGCAGGGTTTTCTCTACTGTCAGCTCCGGCATCTGCTGCTCTGCCTCCGCAGCCTCCTGTAAGGTCTCCTGATCTGTCAGTCCCGGGATCTCCACATGGCCGGAGCCCACCTCCTGGGGAAGATAATCCAGATCATCCTCCGTGACCGGTGCTGCCGCGATCTCATTTCCGGCTGTGTTATTCGCGGTCAGTTCCGGAATATTCTCTTCCTCCTTCAGCAAATGCTCCTCATTATATTCGGATATCTCCTGCATTTTATCATCCGCATTATTTTCAAGTGCAGTGAAGTCCAAGGTATAGCCATCATCCTTGGACTCCACATTCTGCCCCTTCATATAGACCCCCGTCATGGTCAACGCTGCCAGAACAAAGGCCGAAGAGGCCAACATTATAATACGCTCTTTATGAATACCGCTTTTTTTATTTCTTCTCATATCCGCATCCTTCCTGTTCCCTGAACCAACTTCCTGCTATACAATCGTTTCAACCACTTTCCCTGGTTTATCCTATAGTCTTGCCCGATTCGAAGGTTTTATTCAGGATGCATTTTCCATTGATCTTTATTGGTGTTACGCTTTTTGAGCATAAGCTGCCATGTCTACATGCTGCACAGTACCCACATTTCCGTTTTCATATAAGAAAATACCGGTCTTACGGATCGCTCCGTTCGTTGCATTGGCTTCTGTCGCACCGTCCCGGGCCGTTCTGTCTCCCTGTAAGGTAAAATCTGTGGAAACATTTTGCAGACAGATTGCACCGACACCCTTGTCGGAAAGTTTGTACAATACGTCATTGCCCTTTTCATCTTTGCACCAGATTTTTAATTTTGACCAGATGGAATCATTCTCATCGATCCAGCCGTTGCCGTCCTCATCATACCGTGCCAGGTCCGCAAATCCGTCACCGTTCCCGGTTCCGAACAGTTCACTGCCGTCGTTGATGATGCCGTCTCCGTTTTTATCCAGTGCAAGATAACCGCTGCCCTTTAACATAGATATCTCTTCTTCCTCACCGTCGGCATCCAGGTCAAAATAAAAGGTCTGATCCGACAGCTCCGTCGCATCGGTATCCAGATTGATCACCAGCGGATCATATAGGGCAAACTGCGCTACATTCAATTCTTCTCTGTAGTATTCCTCACACCTGCGGCTCATATTTACATTGACATTAAAATGGATCTCTCTGCCGTCCTTGGTACGCACGGTTCCCACGGTAGAGAAGCTGGTGTCCTCCTGCTCTATGCTCCAGCTCTCCCCGACATAGTTCAATACTTTTACGCGGGAAGTCACCTGCGGAAATACATCCGATGCAGGTGTTGCCGTGACTGTTTCCTGCGTGCCGCCACTCCAACCGTTTTCCTGCATCCAGTCATGCAGAGTACTATTCCGGGAGGGGAATAATAAATCAAAAATATAACGTACCGTATATTCCCGGATGGTGGACAGTGTCTGTTCACTGGCGCTGCTTCGCATATTCCATCTCGCGGAGGATACCAGAAAACGGCTCTGCCAGTCTTTTGCGGTCATGGCAGTATTCTCTGCGGTATTCTCCTGTTCCCCGGTGTTCTGTGCTGTATCCTCTCCTTCCGGTGTCTTCTGTCCCTTCGTGGATACATCTGTCAGCCCTGTCTGATAATCCGTTATCTCAAAGCGTCTGACGCTCGTCTTAGAAGTATGATAACTTCTGGCGGAATCCATTCCTATGCTTGCGGAATCAATTCTCAAATCTGTAATTTTCTCCTTTCCCCGACCTCACCATACAGGGCGCGCTTCCTGTAAAGCTTAATCGTTCGCTACCACATGTGATATTGCATGGCTGAACGGTTAAGTCAAAAAAATGGTAACAGAACAGAATATTTTAATATTATTCTATCCGATTACCATCCGTGGTGTCGTTATAAAACTATATAAAAAATAAGTAGCAGGAAGTGACCGGCCTTGTCACCTCTCTGCTACTTATATCGTCCATATAGGGCGTTTTGTTTAGTCTGAATTTATTGCTGTGTGGGTGCAACAGGTGCACCGGGTGCGGGAGGTACCGGTTTCCCGGCTGCTTTCAGCTTCGCGGCGATCATGCCGGCTACCATCTCTCTGGTAACCACGATATTACCACCGAAGGGATTGATGACAAATCCCAGTGCCGGACTGCTATTGCCCTGTGCATCCTTGCGCAGCAGCATTCCCGCATAATCGTCAAAATTCATAGCGAACGTCTGCTGGTTCTCTTCGTCCTTCCACTTTTTTAATTCCATCCAGTCTGTGAAAGCCATGAAGAATTTCCGTCCGTCCTCTGTAGATAACATGGGAAACTGGACTTTTGCATCACGGGGAATTCTCACCTGTCCCTTTTCATCCGGCTGGGGCGCAGGATCGATCACTACCGGAGCCAGGAACTTTGCTTTCTGAAGCTCCTCCAGGAACATCTGTCTGTGTTCCGGTGTGTCTTCTGCTTTTAATAATTCAATAGATCCTACCATCATGGGGTTGGATACCGGTTTGTTAAATTCCATATTTTTGCTCCTTATACACGGTTATAGTTGATCAAGCAGCCCTTCAGGATGATCTGGCGTTCTTCATCGGTCAGTTCGCCTAACTTCAGGGAGAATTCCTTCATGCCCTCTCCGGGTGTTACCACATAAGCTTTGATCTCTTCTGCCTTGTCTTCCACGGCTTTCTTGATGCCGGGAACGAACAGATAATCCAGATTCTTAAAAGGCAGATCCCCGGGCTGGATGAGGAAGGGAAGCATACCCCAGTTGATCAGGTTGGAACGATAACGCTTGGTAGCATACTCGTTGGCGATGTTCGCCCAGCCGCCCAGTACCTTCTGGCAGGAAGCAGCCTGCTCACGGGCAGAACCGTCTCCGGGCTTCACTGCGAAGATTGTGGAACCGAATCCGGTGTTCTTACGGTCAGCCTCAGGATACTGTTTCTTCACTTCGCCCATGACATCCTTCAGTACAGGAACCGCCTGGCAGGGATGTCCGCCGTTCATACGTTCTTTCTCTGCCTTCTGGATCTCTTTGGCACGTCCTACATACTGCGGATCCTTACGGCTCAAGGTGAACTCTGCCAGTCCCAGAGGATTGGAACGGTAGGAAGAGGTCTCACCGGAAGGGATCAACTCATCGGTGGTGGTTACAGGATCGTGGATCTCGGATACTACCTGTAATACCAGATTTTCAGGCAGGGCACCCATAGCGGGCCAATCCTTGATATTGGGGCCGAACTGGATCTCTACGCTCTCGTCTGCCACACCGTGGGAATCGAATACACGGTTCTTGTAAATATTGCTGTCGAAATGATATTTGTATTTTCCGAAGTCGCCGTCGAACTCTGTTGCGGGAGTCAGCACGCCCTTGTTAGCTGCGGTAGCTGCGATAGATCTTGCATCCATCAGAGCTACGGAAGCGATCTGACCGTTCTGCAGCTTGGAGCCTTCACGGTTCGGGAAGTTTCTGGTAGAATGACGGATACTGAACGCGTTATTGGCAGGGGTATCTCCGGCACCGAAGCAGGGACCGCAGAAGGCTGTCTTCATGACTGCACCGGTCTCTAAGATGGTCGCAGCACAACCGTTACGGATCAGCTCCATGTATACGGGCATAGATGCGGGATATACGCTTAAAGTAAATTCATCCGCACCAATGTATCTGCCCTTCAGAATATCGGCTGCTGCACAGATATTCTCAAATCCGCCGCCGGCACAGCCTGCGATAATACCCTGATCTACGATAAATCTTCCATTTTTTACTTTATTCTTCAGAGTAAAGTCTACGGCACCGTCCAGGCTTACTTTCGCACGTTTCTCGGTCTCATCCAGAATATCCATCAGATTCGCATTCAGCTCCTCAATGGTGTAAGTATTGCTGGGATGGAACGGCATGGCGATCATGGGACGGATCTTGTCCAGATCCACCTCTATGAGACCGTCATAGTAGGTTACCTGACCGGGATTCAGCTCCTTATAATCTTCCGTACGTCCATGAATCTCATAAAACTCACGAATCTGGTCGTCGGTCTTCCAGATGGAGGACAGGCAGGTGGTCTCTGTAGTCATGACATCAATACCGATACGGAAATCAGCACTCAGGGATGCCACGCCGGGACCTACGAATTCCATGACTTTATTTTTCACATAACCATTCTTGAATACAGCGCCGATGATCGCCAGTGCCACGTCCTGAGGACCGACACCCTTCACGGGCGCGCCTTTCAGATATACGGCTACCACGCCGGGCATATTGATATCATAAGTCTGATTCAGCAGCTGCTTCACCAGCTCGGGACCGCCCTCGCCCATAGCCATGGTACCCAGAGCACCGTAACGGGTGTGGGAATCGGAGCCTAAGATCATTTTGCCGCCGCCGGCCAACATCTCTCTGGCGAACTGATGAATCACTGCCTGATGAGGGGGTACATAGACACCACCGTACTTTTTCGCACAGGTCAGGCCAAACATGTGGTCATCCTCATTGATGGTGCCGCCTACGGCACACAGAGAGTTATGACAGTTGGTCAGTACATAGGGCATGGGGAACTTCTGCAGTCCGGATGCTCTTGCGGTCTGAATGATACCTACAAAGGTAATATCATGGCTGGTCAGCTTATCGAAGCGGATCTTAAGCTTGTCCATATTGCCGGAAGTATTATGCTCCCGCAGGATACCATATGCCATGGTGTTTTTCGCTGCTTCTTCTCTGGAGATCGTAATGCCGGTCTTCGCCTGTATCTCTCTTGCTGCTTCCGGGGTATCCGCTACAATATCTGTACCGTTTACCAGGTAAGCGCCGCCCTGTGTTAACTGAATCATGCTCGTCCTCCTGTTGTTCCACTTCTTATGCATAGATAGAGTGCATCTTGTGTGCACTCCCTTCATTATACTGGATTGTTTTCTCAGATGCAATGATCTTATAGGATGTTTTTGCACTTGAGCGTACGTAAAAAAATACCGCCTATAGAGCGCAACAGTCTCTCCAGGCGGTATGATTTCTTTCTTAAGTTCTTAATTATTTCAGTACTACCTTATCCAGATGCCAGATCTCATCCACATACTGCTGTATGGTTCTGTCAGATGTGAACTTGCCGGAGCAGGATACGTTGAGGATTGCGCTCTTCGCCCAGTTGTCCTCGTCGCGGTAAGCAGCTTCCACTCTCTTCTGTGCTTCTGCATAGGACTTGAAGTCCTTGAGGATGAAGTAGGTGTCTGCCTTCGCCGTGCACTGGGTGTTCAGCAGGGAATTGTACAGCGGGCGGAACAGCTCGGGATCTCCCGGTGCGAAGGTTCCGTTGATCAGCTGCATCAGTACCTTGCGGACATCCTGATCATTGTTGAAGATCTCCATGGGGTCATATCCGCCATGGTTCTCATAGTTAATAACCTCCTGTGCGGACAGGCCGAAGATGAAGGCATTCTCTTCTCCCACTTCTTCTACGATCTCCACGTTGGCACCGTCCATGGTTCCCAGGGTCAGGGCACCATTCAGCATGAACTTCATGTTACCGGTGCCGGATGCTTCCTTACTTGCGGTAGATATCTGCTCGGAGACATCTGCTGCCGCAAAAATGATCTCTGCGTTGGATACGTTATAGTTCTCGATAAATACAACCTTGATCTTGCCGTTAATGGCAGGATCGTTGTTAACCACATCCGCTACGGAGTTGATCAGCTTGATGGTCAGCTTCGCATTACGGTAACCGGCTGCAGCCTTGGCGCCGAAGATAAAGGTTCTGGGGTAGAAATCCAGTTCCGGATGCTCCTTCAGTTCGTTATACAGGTGCATTACATGCAGAATATTGAGCAGTTGTCTCTTGTACTCATGCAGACGCTTTACCTGTACATCGAAGATGGATCTGGGATCTACTTCGATACCGTTGTGCTCTAAAATGTATTTTGCCAGACGTACTTTATTCTGGTACTTGATGTTCATGAACTCCTGCTGTGCCTTTTTGTCATCCGCATATACCTTCAGGCGGGAGATCTGAGGCAGATCGGTGATCCAGTCGTCACCTACGTGAGCCGTTACCCAGTCAGCTAACAGCGGGTTTGCATGCAGCAGGAAACGTCTCTGGGTGATACCGTTGGTCTTATTATTGAAGCGCTCCGGGAACATCTCATAGAAGTCCTTCAGCTCCTGCTTCTCCAAGATCTCGGTATGCAGCCTTGCCACACCGTTGACAGAGTAGCCGGAGACAATTGCCATATTTGCCATCTTCACCTGTCCGTCGTAGATGATCGCCATCTTACGGATCTTCTCCTGTACATCCACACCGGGTACATTGCTGTACTTCTGCTGGATATCGATGATGAATCTGCGGTTGATCTCCTCTACGATCTGGTAGATTCTCGGAAGCAGTCTGGAGAACAGTTCGATGGGCCATTTCTCCAATGCTTCCGCCATGATGGTGTGGTTGGTGTAAGCACAGGTCTTGGTGGTGATCTCCCACGCTTCCTCCCAGGTCAGATAATAATCATCCATCAGCACACGCATCAGCTCTGCGATCGCTACGGTAGGATGGGTATCGTTCAGCTGGAAGGTAACCTTCTCATAGAACTTATGGATATCATCATGCTTTCTCATGTACTTCTCTACAGCTTCCTGTACGGATGCGGAGATGAAGAAGTACTGCTGCTTCAGACGCAGTTCCTTACCTGCATAGTGATTGTCGTTGGGGTACAGAACCTCTACGATGTTACGTGCCAGGTTCTCCTGTTCTACCGCCTTCTGGTAATCGCCCTTATCAAAGGAATCCAGCTGGAAGCACTCTACGGGCTCCGCATCCCAGATACGCAGGGTGTTTACAATGCCATTGCCATAACCCACGATGGGGAAATCAAACGGAACCGCCTTAACGGACTGATAGCCCTCCTGGGTAAATACGTTTCTGCCGTTCTCATCGGTATGCACACTGACATAGCCACCGAATTTCACAATTTTCGCATACTCAGGTCTGCGCAGTTCGAAAGGATTGCCATTCATCAGCCAGTTATCGGGAACCTCTACCTGATAACCGTCGCGGATCTCCTGCTTGAACATACCATAACGATAACGGATACCGCAGCCGTATGCAGGATATCCCAGCGTTGCCAGGGAATCCAGGAAACATGCTGCCAGACGTCCCAGTCCACCGTTACCCAGTGCTGCATCCGGCTCCTGGTCCTCGATCAGGTTCAGATCCAGTCCCAGCTCTTCCAGCGCTTCCGCTACGGGCTTGTATGCCTTTAAATTGATGAGGTTATTTCCCAGTGCTCTTCCCATCAAAAACTCCATGGACATGTAGTAGACCATCTTGGGGTCTTCCTTCTCATATGCCTTCTGGGTCTCCATCCAGTTCTCTACGATACGGTCCTTGATCGCATAAGATACTGCCTGGAAGATCTGCTGTGCATCTGCTTCTTCCAGATTCTTACGATACAGGGTGCGCACATTATATTCCACACTTCTCTTGAAGAGCTCCTTGTCGAACTCTTTTGCCTTTACCGGCTTCTCGCTGGCTGCTACTGATTTTTTCACCTATGTTCTCCTCTCCATTACCTCTCCGGTACTGTACTCTTCTCAAGATATTCCGCGCCGGATAGCGTTATGATTTCATCCATATTCTTAACCAAATACAGGTAATATTATAACAAACTTCCATGCGCATTCCAACTGTTTTCGCCGGTTTTCGTAAGTTTCGTAAATGTTTTTCCGAAACAGAAAAGATTCTGCGGTCCCCCTTCCGGAAAACCGCAGAATCTTTATCTTTATACTCTCTCCACAGCGATCACTGCGTTCTCGCCGTTGATATTCCATTCCTTCGATACGCTGTATTCCGCACCGCTTGTCAGTTCATCAGCCAGAACCTTGCCGCTGATGGCTTCTTTGTTCTTCTGTGCGATCTCGGACAGCTTATCGTTGCCATTGATGGATACGCGGATGTGATCGGTCACTTCGAAGCCGCTCTCCTTACGCATGGTCTGGATCTTGCTGATGATCTCGTACACGAAACCTTCCTCTACCAGTTCCGGTGTCAGGTTGGTATCGAGAACAACGGTCATCCGGTTGTCTTCCTGAGACACATAGCCTTCCTTCTGTGCCATATCGATCAGCAGATCGTCCTTGGTCAGTTCCACAGCCACACCGTCTACATCGAACTTTAATGCGCCGTCTGCATTCAGTTCATCCATGGCTGCATTGCCATCCAGTGCTGCAAGGTGCTTCTGGATGCCGCCCAACTGTTTGCCATACTTGGGTCCTACGGTACGCAGCTGGGGTTTGAAGGTGTAAGAGGTAAAGTCACGTACGTCATCGGTAAATACGACTTCCTTGACGTTCAACTCATCCTCGATGATCTCCTGGTAGAACTCACTTAAGGTGAAGTCTGACTTGATATACATTCTGCTGATCGGCTGACGATTCTTGATGGCAGCCTCGTTACGGCATGCACGCCCCATAACTACAGCATCCAGTACATCCTCCATATCCTCTTCCAGCTTCTTGTCGATGTGATCCTTGTTCACTACCGGGAAGTCACACAGATGGATACTCTCGGGTGCATTTGCATCGTTGCTTCTTACCAGGTTCTGGTAAATATCCTCTGTCATGAAGGGGATCATGGGTGCGGCTGCCTTACAGATAGTCACCAGTGCGGTGTACAGCGTCATGTAGGCATTGATCTTATCCTGCTCCATACCCTTTGCCCAGAAACGCTCACGGCTGCGTCTTACATACCAGTTACTCATCTCATCGACGAAGTCCTGCAGAGCCTTGGCAGCCTCGGGGATACGGTACTGGTCCAGATTGCTGTCTACTTCTGCAACGGTAGAGTTTAACTTGGACAGCAGCCACTTATCCATTACGGGCAGCTTATCGTATTCCAGTGTATATTTGGAAGCATCAAAATTATCAATGTTCGCATACAGCACGAAGAATGCGTAGGTGTTCCACAGAGTACCCATGAACTTACGCTGGCCTTCCTGTACGGCCTTGCCGGAGAATCTCTTCGGCAGCCAGGGTGCGGAACTGGTGTAGAAATACCAGCGGATGGCATCTGCACCGTAGGTCTCCAGTGCGTTGAAGGGATCTACCGCATTGCCCTTACTCTTACTCATCTTCTGACCGTTCTCATCCTGTACATGACCCATAACGATAACGTTCTTGTAAGGAGCCTTATTGAAGAGCAGGGTGGATTCTGCCAACAGAGAGTAGAACCATCCACGGGTCTGGTCCACTGCCTCGGAGATAAAGTCAGCAGGGAACTGCTGCTCGAACAGATCCTTGTTTTCAAACGGATAATGATGCTGTGCAAAAGGCATTGCTCCGGAGTCGAACCAACAGTCGATCACCTCAGGCACACGCTTCATCTGCCCGCCGCACTCGGGGCAGGTGATGGTGATCTCGTCGATGTAAGGACGATGGAACTCTACGGTCTTCGCCTTCTCATTGCCGCTCATCTTGTACAGTTCTTCACGGCTACCGATGGAATGCTGATGTCCGCATTCGCACTCCCAGATATTTAACGGAGTACCCCAGTAACGGTTACGGGATACACCCCAGTCCTGAATATTCTCCAGCCAGTTGCCGAAACGTCCCTCACCGATGGAAGCGGGGATCCAGTTGATGGTCTTATTATTACGTACCAGATCATCCTTCACAGCGGTCATCTTGATGAACCAGGACTCTCTCGCATAATAGATCAGCGGAGTGTCACATCTCCAGCAGAAAGGATAATCATGCTCGAACTTCGGTGCATCAAACAGCTTGCCCTCTGCATCCAGATCCTTAAGTACCAGAGGATCTGCGTCTTTTACGAATTTTCCTGCATAAGGGGTCTCTGCGGTCAGATCACCCTTGCCGTCTACGAACTGTACGAAGGGCAGCTCGTAATTACGTCCGATACGGCTATCGTCTTCACCGAAAGCCGGTGCGATATGAACGATACCGGTACCGTCGGTCATGGTTACATAACCGTCGCAGGTTACGAAATGTGCCTTTTTCTTCTGCTTTTCAGCGGCATCTCCCGCACACTTGTACAGAGGCTCGTACTCCTTGTACTCCAGATCCTTACCAACATAAGTCTCCAGTACTTCGTAAGCATCCTTGCCTTCTTCTGCAAGACGTCCCAGAACCTTGTCTGCCAGTGCCTTTGCAATATAATAGGTATAACCGTCGGCAGCCTTCACCTTCAGGTAGGTCTCCTCCGGGTTCACGCACAGTGCCACGTTGGAAGGAAGAGTCCAGGGGGTGGTGGTCCATGCCAGGAAATATGCATCCTCGCCCTTTACCTTGAAACGTACGATAGCGGAACGCTCTTTGACTGCCTTATAGCCCTGTGCCACTTCGTGGCTGGACAGCGGGGTTCCGCAGCGAGGGCAGTAAGGAACGATCTTGAAGCCCTTGTACAGAAGTCCCTTATCCCAGATGGTCTTCAGTGCCCACCATTCGGACTCGATGAAATTGTCATCGTAGGTAACATAAGGGTTATCCATGTCCGCCCAGAAACCAACGGTACGGGAGAAATCTTCCCACATTCCCTTGTATTTCCAGACGCTCTCTTTACATTTGTCGATGAAAGGTGCCAGACCGTATTCCTCGATCTGCTCCTTGCCATCCAGACCAAGCAGCTTCTCAACTTCCAGCTCTACGGGAAGTCCGTGGGTATCCCAGCCTGCCTTACGGGGAACCATATATCCCTTCATGGTACGGTATCTTGGGATCATATCCTTGATGGTACGGGTCTCTACATGACCGATGTGGGGCTTACCGTTGGCGGTAGGCGGTCCGTCGTAGAAGGTATAAGTCTCACCTTCCTTACGATGCTCCATACTTTTTTTGAAAATGTTGTTGTCTTCCCAGAATTTCTCGACAGCTTTCTCACGGTCTACGAAATTCAGGCTTGTGGGTACCTGCTTGTACATAGTGCGCTTCCTTTCTTAAAAAAAATGGCTCCGTCCCGTAACAGGACGAAGCTCATGCATTCGTTAACCACCTCTTACAACATACTTCCCATACGATTCCACATGTGTAATCTCACAGGAGTGATATGCTTCCCGGTAACGGCGGGATTCCGTTCAGAACTACTGACCTGGGCTTTTGTTCTGACAGCTCAGAAGTGATTTTCACTTTTTCCCTACTCGCACCGGTCTCTCACCATCACCGGCTCGCTTTGCCTTTCTGCGGAAAAGTTACTCTCTTCGTCAATGCATTTTTGATATACCGCTATTATATATCTCATTTTTTTGCGTTGTCAAGCCGGATGTTATGATTTGCTTAGAAAGCTTTTCTTTCTTGCTTTTCCGACATTTATTTCATATAATTATTTTAAGACTGATATGTGTACCGATCTTACCGGAAGGGGCAGCGATTCTATGGAAAATACGCAAAATGCGCCGAAAAGAAGCGGCGGTAAAATATCATATACTCTGCAGGCGATCGGCCTGATTCCCCTGCTGACGCTGGGGATCGTCATGTTATTTTTCACTTCCCAATGGTTCACAAAAATTATGTATCAGGAAGTGGAACGTGAATTGTATGATGCCACCAAAAGTGCCACTACACTTCTGAACGCTGCCTATCCCGGTGATTACCGGCTGGAAGGTGATGTTGCCTACCTTCTGTATAAGGGCGATGTAGATATCACCCGTGAATATTCTCTGTTTGATCAATTCAAAGAGGATACCGGACTGGACATCACCCTGTTCTATCAGGATACCCGCATTCTGACGACTCTGTATAATACCCAGGGTGACCGCATTGTCGGCTCCGGTGCTCCGGATGTGGTGATCCGTGATGTCCTGAATACCGGTGAAGATCATTTTTATATCAACACTCTGATCAATGGAAAGACTTATTTTTCCTATTATAGTCCTGTCCGCAATCAGGACGGCAGCATAGTTGGCATGCTTTTTATAGGAAAATCCAGTGCCGCCGTATCTCAATCCATTCAACGTTATGTCTATCCGCTGACATGGCTGATCATCGGTTTTGTGGCTCTCGTGGCTGTCTGCATCTATTTTTACACCAGAAGATTCGTGGCTGTATTACTCCATATTCACAGCTTCCTGTCGGAGGTAGCCTCCGGGAATCTGAACGCCACACTAGATCATTCCGTAACAAAACGCAGTGATGAATTAGGTGATATCGGTCGCTGTGCCCTGTCCATGCAGCGCTCTCTTCGTACCATGATCGAGCAGGATGCCCTGACCGAGCTGTACAACCGACGCAGCGGAGAAAAAAAGCTGCGCCAGATCTTCGAGGAAGCCCAATCTTTCCGCCATTCTTTTGCGCTCGCCATCGGAGATATTGACTTTTTCAAAAAGGTTAACGATACCTACGGTCACGAATGTGGGGATGCCGTACTGAAAAATGTTTCTGCCCTGCTAAAGCAGCATATGTGGCGCCGTGGCTTTACCGCGCGTTGGGGTGGTGAGGAATTTCTACTGGTGTTTGAAAATGTAGATCTTGCAGAAGCACGGAAACAACTGGAGCTTCTCATGGACAAAATCCACGAACTGGATACACTCTACGAGGGGCAACACGTGAAGATAAATATGACCTTCGGACTGGTCTGTGAGTCTGACAAAGATGTTCATACATTATTAAAAGAAGCTGATGAGAAATTATATATCGGTAAGACAAACGGTCGTAACCAGGTGGTATCTTAACCCGGTTACGACCGTTTTTTATTGCTCCATCTGTCTGCCCAGGAAGCCCGCCGCAGACAGAGCCAGTTTCTGCTCCACTTCTCCCATTTTGCTCTTCCCGTCATTTTCCAACAGGATCACACTTCCGATGATGTCCCCTTCGCAGATGATCGGCGTGATCAGCTGCCAGGCATAGTCCACGGCAATGTCTTCCGCAATGTTGACATAGTTGCGGTCTCCTTTTGCGGCAATCACAGTCTCTCTGTTATTGATCTTCTCTTCCAGCTGACGGCTTACTGCCTTATTGAGCAGCTGCTTACTGCCACCTGCAACCGCAATAAACTGATCCCTGTCTGCAATCAGTGCCGTATGTCCGGACACCTGCGCAAGACTTTCCGCATATTGTCTTGCAAAAGTTGTCATTTCTCCGATGGGGGAATATTTTTTCAAAATCACCTGCCCCTCTCTGTCGGTGAAGATCTCCAGCGGGTCACTCTCTCTGATGTGTAACGTGCGGCGGATCTCCTTCGGGATCACAATTCGTCCCAGGTCATCTATTCTTCTTACAATTCCGGTTGCTTTCATTGATAAACCTCCTGCTTTCCAGATTACTTTCCATAATTGTGCTGTGTGGGTAGTATGTGGAAAGCATGGAGAAATTATGTGACATTTACCAAAATGTTTTTTTCTTTGTATTTCCTATATTTCTGTGTTACACTTAATCTACTTGTGACAAAATATTAAGTGTGGGAGAGATTAAACTATGAATCACAAAAATAATAACAGAAGTTCATTTTCCGGCAAGATCGGCTTCGTTCTGTCTGCTGCCGGAGCATCCGTAGGCCTGGGCAATATCTGGCGTTTCCCGTATCTGGCAGCCAAATACGGCGGCGGTATCTTCCTGTTGATCTATATTATCCTGGCGCTGACCTTCGGTTATACCATGATCGTGGCAGAGACATCACTGGGACGCATGACAGGCAAAAGCCCCGTAGGTGCTTTTCATACCTTCGGGAAATCCAAATGGCTGTCCTTCGGTGGATGGATCAACGCTATTATTCCGATTCTGATCGTTCCTTATTATTCCGTCATCGGAGGATGGGTGGTCAAATATCTGGTAGAATATGCCAAGGGTCACGGACATGATCTGGCAGCGGACGGTTATTTTTCCGCGTTTATTTCCAATGGCGTCTCTACAGAGCTGTGCTTTATCGTATTCACTCTATGTACTCTGGGAATCATCTACGCCGGTGTCCGCAACGGTATCGAGCGCGTATCCCGCATTATGATGCCGATCCTGGTAGTGCTGTCCGTGGTCATCACAGTCTATTCTGTTACCAGACCGGGAGCACTGAGCGGTGTGAAGTATTTCCTGATCCCGAATCCCGCGAATTTCTCCTGGATGACAGTGGTCGCTGCCATGGGTCAGATGTTCTACTCTCTGTCCATTGCCATGGGTATTCTCATCACCTTCGGCTCTTATATGAAAAAAGATGTCTCCATTGAAGGTTCCACGAAAAATGTGGAGATCTTTGATACCGCCATCGCCATCATGGCAGGTCTGATGATCATTCCCGCCGTGTTCGCATTTTCCGGTGGGGATCCCGATACCTTACAGGCTGGTCCTTCCCTGATGTTCATCACACTTCCCAAGGTCTTCGACAGCATGGGCATGGGCACCTTCGTAGGTATTATGTTCTTCGTACTGGTACTGTTTGCAGCCATGACCAGCTCCATTGCACTTACCGAAAGTGCTGTGTCTACTTTCGAGGACGAGCTTGGCTGGGGTCGTAAAAAATCTACCGTGATCATGGGTGTGATCATGCTGGCACTGGGAACGTTATCCTCACTGGGTTACGGACCGCTCGGTGCTGTGAAGATCATCGGCATGCAGTTCCTTGATTTCTTCGATTTCCTGACCAACTCCGTGATGATGCCTATCGCTGCCATCACGATCTGTCTGCTGGTGTCCCGTGTCATCGGCGTAAAAGCTGTGGAAGAAGAAGTTATGCACGGAGAGAGTACTTTCCGCCGCAAAAAAATATTTAACTTCATGATCAAGTATCTCTGCCCGGTGTTTGCTGCAATTATTCTGCTGAGTTCTGTGGCAAATGCTTTCGGGTGGATCTCAATGTAATGATGCCAGGGTCATAAACAAAACCCCACGCTGTGCTCGCACAAGCGTGGGGTTCTTGTTTCATGACCCGCCCCGATATTCGCATAAAAGGGAAGCGTCAGCTTCACGATATGCGAATACCGGGCAGGATTGTGAGAGTGCGCAGCACGGAACAATCCGTCGGGCATCATGCTATATCGTAATGATCCGTCCCGTTTCCGCATTTACTCTATGTGAAATTGAGATTACCGTTCTTCCCTCGGAAGCACGCTTCAGTGCCTGCAGCACCTCTTCCTCTGTCTGTGCATCGAGGTTTGCCGTAATCTCATCCAGCAACAGGAGCTTCGGCTTCGCCACAGCGGCTCTGGCAATAGATAACAGCTGCCACTGCCCCTGCGAGAAGATCTCCGAAGTACAGAGCGTGTCATAGCCTTTTTCCAGCTGTTCTATCGTTGCATCCAGTCCCGCAATTCTTGCAGCCTCCCGTACCTCTTCCATAGTAAAAGAATCGTCATACAGCGTGATCTGATCCTTCACGGTACCGGGTACCCTGTGAAAAGTCTGCTCCACATAGCCGTACAGGCTGCGCTTTTCATTTTTCGGAATCTGAATGGCATCTCTTCCCTGAATCAGCACTTTACCCTCTCCCGGCTGATAGAGTCCCAACAACAGTTTGAAGACCGTACTCTTCCCTGCCCCGGTTCTTCCGGACAGCGTCACCTGTTCTCCGGGATACACTTTGAAGCTTAAGTGATGCAGGATTTTACGGCTGTCATCCTCATAAGCAAAGGTCACGTTTTGCAGTTCCACAAACGGTGTCTCTTGCGCTATGGCCACCGAAGTCTCCAAATTCCGTACTCTCTCCGGCAATTCCTCCAGGGCATAGAATTCATTGATCCGGTGCACGCCCGCAACGGCGGACTGTATGGTCTGGATCTCCATTCCCAGACTCTCCACTGGGGTAAAGATCTGGGAGATATAGTTAATTACCGCTACCGCTGTACCTGCAGACATGCCGAACAGTGTCAGCACCTTTGCATTACCGGAGGCAGAAAACAGCATCACAAACGCCACCACGATAGCATTCAGGATCAGGATCACCGGGGAATAAATAGCATCATAGAAATTCGTGCGATCTACCGCGCGATAACTCTCCGCAATATATTCATCATACCGCTGCTCCATGTAGCGCTCTTTTCCCAGCGTATGAATGGTGCGGATATTGTGCAGCGTCTCCGGCACATGTCCGGAGGCTCTGCCCACAGCACGACGGTTCTCGGTCTGGGCTTTCAGCATGTTTTTCTGTACCGTCCGGGTGAACCAATACAGAAATGGCAGCAGGATCAAAAGTACGATTGCCAGTCCTCTGTTTTTTAACCAGATCACCACCAGGATACTTATAATCTTACAGGCATCGGCGAACATGCTGATGATTCCGGAGGTAAACAGGTTCTCCACCGTATCCACATCTCCTACGAACCGGGATACAATAGTACCGGGTTCCTGCTTCGTCAGTTCCCCTGCCGTCAGGTTCGTGTATTTCTCCATCATGCTGCTCCGCAGTGCGTGGGTGATCTTCTGACCGAATACCGTCAGCAGACCTTCCCGAAGGCTTTCGGTCAGCCCGGTGAGTACCGTAAAAGCAAAATATAGTATCACCAATGCAACCGGAACTGCGTTTCCTTCAGTGATCGTATCCACAATACTTCCCAGAATCCAGGGCGGCAGAAGTGCGGTTACGATGGCACCTACGACAGTCAGCACGATTCCCAGTGACAGCCCTGCATAGCCTGTCACAGTCTGCCGGATCACGCTGCGGACATTTTTCACATTCTGTCTCTCATTTTTCTGCACGATCCGAACCTCCTTCCTGCGTACTGTGTGCATCAGCGCCATCCGCCTGTGCTTCATACAGTCTCGCATACTCCGGGAACTTTTCAAGGATCTGTTCGTGGGTTCCTGCGGTCACTTTTCCATCCTCCATCCACAGCACCTGATCCATTTGAGGGAACAGATAGAGTCTGTGAGACAAAAGGATCACGATACTGTCTGCTGCCCGCTCCCGTAGATTGGTAAAAATCTCTTCCTCCGTCTTACGATCCAGTGCAGAAAACGGATCGTCCAGGATCAGGACCGGACGCTTATGGCACAGGGTTCTCGCCAATGCCAGCCGCTGTGCCTGTCCGCCGGACAGCCGGACGCCACCATTTCCTACAATGGTATCCATCCCCTCTTCCATCTCTGCCACCTCGCCGTCGAAACAGACTGCTTTCAGATATTCTTCCACATCTTCATCGTCTCCAAGTAGTACATTATTGCGGATTGTATCATTGAACAACTCCGGATCATGTCCCAGATAACCTACCATTCCGGTGTGCTCCGGTTTCGTCATTTCCGATAATTCTTTTCCATGAAAACGGATCCGGCCTTTGTAAGGATATTCGCACAGGAACGTTTTGCCCAGTGTGGACTTACCACAGGCTACCGCACCGGTGACACCGATGATCTGTCCCGGAGTGGCTGACAGGTTGAAGTCCTCATAGATCTTCTCTCCGCCGGGATAAGCGAAGCTTACTTCCGATACTTCCAGCGTTCCCGGCTCCTGTACCAGGCTGTCGTCCTCATAAGCGGCCTCCTTCAGCAGCGGCTTGATACGCTTCCAGGAGACCTGGGCTTTATGTACCGCATTGAATAGCTTCGCTGCATGAGAAGATTTCACAGCTAACTTCAAAAAGCAGGATAAAAACGTGGTAAAGGCTGCCACATTCCATGCTTTCCAGCCGGTTCCCAGCACATTTCTGCTGCCAAAATACAGGATAAACAACACGCCTGTCATGGAGATGCTCCGGTACAGCGGGGGTATCGCAGTACTCCAGATATTGGCCTTCACAGCGGATTTCTCATAATCGGTAAGGTTCGCTTCATAGGCCTGCCTGCGCTCTTCCTCTCTGCCATAGACACGGTAGGTAACAGCATTGGTGGCTCTGTCCAGGGTTGCAGTGCTTAACTCTCCGGACTGTTCCTTATAAGCTGCTCCAGTGCGTTGCACGTTACGCTTCATCTTCTCCGCCAGCACATAAGATACCGGTAAAAACAGCATACCTAAAATCGCCAGCCGCCAGTCATAGAATAACAGCATTCCCACATATGCCGCCAGTGCCACACCGGTATCGAAGATCTCTGTGGTAAATTTCCGCATACCCTCCGCACAATCATCCACATCCAGGATTGCCTTGGTCATGACATTTCCGGCACCCTCTTCCTCCAATTCGGCACGGCTTCTGTGCACCAGACTGCTGTACAGGATTTCTTTCATATCACGATTCACATTATTGGCAAATCGTCTGACATAAAAACGTTTGATATAACGGGAAAGCTGCACGATGGCAATAGATATCACATACGCAGTCACCAGCACCAGCATATCCCGGTATCCGGCGTTCCCACCCAGAATGTCCACCAGACATCCCGTCATCCGGCCCTCGAACCACGGTCCTGCCAGCAGTCCGAGATTATAGATCAGACCGGAGATTGTTACTGCCAGCAGCACCGGCCACTGGGTTTTGAAATAATACAGGATTTGATTCTTTTTCACTGCCTCAGATATCTGTTTCATCCTCTCCGGCTCCTTCTACCACACATTTTGCCACATTGACAAATCCTGCCCGACGTTCCTGCTTGGAACGCCAGTACAATGTATCCAGCGTCTTGCAGAATGCTTCCTTTTCTTCCTCCGGGAGTTCCGCCAGCAGCCATTCATAGAAGGCACTCTCGATGGCAGCCTTGGAATTTTTCAGCTGCTCTGCTTTCTCCGTAGCATAGAGCAACTGACTCCTTCCGTCTTCGGGATTGGGCTTCCGATAGAGATATCCCTTATTCTCCAGGCTGGCAGCCCGTCTCGCCGCAGCTCCCTTGTCGATCTTCAGCTGTTCCCGCACCGCCGCCTGGGTGATCCCCGGATTATGCCGCACCAGATGGATAAAGTCAAATTCCGCAGTCCCAATCCCATCTTCCTTCATGGTCTGCACCGTGAATTTACTCACTTCTCTTGCTATTTTCGTCATTTTTCGTTCTGTTGCATCCATGGTTCTACCTCTCTGTGTTGTATTCAGATAGCAGAAAAAGATGTACCTGCATCCAAAATGGATGATAGTACATCTTTTTTGTTCTGTCAATGACTTATTTGACGAGTTAATGTTGTGTTTCTGGTTATTTTAATCTATATATGTTAAAAAAACCGATCTACATTTAGTAGAAATTTTTTCTTATTATTTAACCTCAGCCATAATAAATACCTCTCTTTATCTACACTAGTAGAAATTCTTTCTTATTATTTAACCAAATGGCAGAAAAGCGAATGTTCAGTGATCTACACTAGTAGAAATTCTTTCTTATTATTTAACCACAAGTGTATCATGTGAAAGGGGGATATCTACACTAGTAGAAATTTTTTCTTATTATTTAACCCCTTATTTTGTGGTATTGCACAATTTGGGGCTTAATATGCTTATGTTTTATGCTCTTTTTTGTTATTATTTCACTAATTTTTTTTACAATAAACCTATCTACAGATATTTGAGGCTAGGTTTGTATTTTCTGTAATTATATTATCCTTTATTCGATCACTATTGTCAATTTCAAACACAGAATATTGTATCCTATGTCCGAATCACTTTATGGGCATTTGTTCCGTTCATCTGCGCTTCGGTCTGATAGGTCAGGTTGTCCTGACCTCCATATAATTTATGAAAATATATGGAGGCCGGGCATAAAATCTTCCATCTACAAATACCTTTTTTTCTGCATAAAATCAAACCATGTTTTATTATCCTGCACAAGTTTGTTCCTTGGGAACTGTTCGTTTTCCTTCCAGTTTTCTTTAATCTGTTTTACTTCATAAAGACCTTTCAGAGCAATACAATATGCACCATTTGCATCTGCATCCTGAGGCAAAGTTTTATCTGCTGTTGCGGTATCAAAGAACTCACCCTTATCATTTAATACTGGAGAAATCAGCCTGTCATATTCTCTGTCTTCCGACTCACTTCGGCTGTTCCGCATCTGAACTGTGAGTCGAAAAATATCAATAATTTCGGCTTCAATACCTTTTTCAACAATTTGACCTTTTAAATCTTTTCCGTCGTGGTACTCAATCCCTGCCCTCTGCAACATTTTTTCCATAGCATCGGTAAGTTCTACCTCCATCGATTGACTTGTATATTTTCCATTGACAACTATCCGCTTTAATCTCGTACCGTTAGTATACACTTTCCATTTTGTTGAAGCTAACATTGTTCCCTTTTTTATATAATTATTATAGTCAAATGAGAACTCAAACATTTTCTTATCCCTGTCATATCTTATTTCATCAAACTTCCCTACAAAATCCTGTCTGCTCTCTCGATTTGTCAGATTCTTAAATGAAAAAAGATTTACAAATCCTGTTGTTGGATCAATTTTAGAAGTATATCCAGCAGGAACATAAAAAATAAATCCGCACTGTTTCCCGACTTTTTTAAGGCTTTCCGGAATATAAGTTAACTGATAACCTCTTAACACTCCTCCTTCTTCACATACTTCTCTGTCTTTAAATACCAGATAATGCAATTTTTCAATTAACATCGTTTCAAACTTCTGATAAACCTGCCTCTCAACTTTAAATCTTCCTGTTTTAAATCCGTAATTCAAGTCTTCCATGGCTACAACTGCATTATATTTCACAACCAGTTGCGCAATATAATGAATTACCATGGATAAGTAGCCTTCTTTTAACTCTTTGATTTTTTCTATTTCTTCCCAATTTTTTCTTGCTGCATCCCTGCTCTTCTCCCTATCCTTTAACTTCTGTTGATAATCATACCCATTAACAATGTTAAAGGAACGCTGCTCCCGTATATTCCCATGCACATCTACTACAGAAATATACAGTAGATTTCTTTCCCCTCTGTCAATTCCAATAATATGAATATCTTCTTTTTTAGCAATATATGCCAAAGTCCTTTCATTTACTGCAATATCACTTTTTGCCTTGAAATTAATGGTTATGGGAAGATGCAGAAAATAGTGGTCACAACAATAGCGATAATTTTTTACAATATCTTTTGTCGCAGTGAAGCTTTTAATCTTGCGTTCCTCGAGATATCTTTGGGCTTCTGTAGACAATTTTCCCCTTCCTATATGGTTCAAATAATTGTATATTTCTGTATAGTATTCCTCCGGTATGGAAACTCTGATTTCTTTATCACCTACCGTCTGTGTATAACTTCTATTTACCAAAACAGATCCCTTCTTATGTACAACCGGAGTTTTTATACTTGCTTTTCGGAAAAATAATTCTGCCTCTCCATTTAATTTCAAAACAATATCTTTGAGATTCTCTTCACTAAATAAATTTTTGAGATACATCGTATGCAGATTATCTTTTCCTGTGCTATGAACGGAAAAGTCTTTATTATATATCTGAAATAAAAATATTTGCCCCTTCTCATCCAGCTTCTGAATCTCATCAGCACTAATATACGTCCACTTAATTTGATACCCCTGCATTTCTACTTCTCTGTAAAATCCACTGATATCTTCATAGTCTTTGGTATCTGAAAAGTGAAAATCGTAATTCTTCCAATCAAGGTGTTTATGAATACATTCTTTATAGTAGTCAATCAAATCCCAGCAATATCCCAAATCAAATTTGGGCGATGACTTAATATGTCTCTTTTCGTTATATCCATCTAAAATGTGTTTTGACGGTTTATATGTCTCCTGACCTGACCGTGAAGTAATAAAAACCTTAGGCAACATTTTTGAAGGCCCCGGAAGAAGATTATAAATCATTTTTTTATAATCTCCTTTTTCTTCTTTTTCATGGCCTTTTATGATTTGTTTATCCGGTTTATTCCTTACATTAAAAATTCCCAAATAAAATTTTTGATCCCGCATCAGCAAAATTGCATTATTATCGTACTCTTTGCTTTGACTCCATCCGTTTGCCAATGTAGGAGAGCCGAAATGAAGCTTAAATTTTACTGTACTATATGGCTTCTGCGTAACATAGCTTCGAACATGATTATAAAGCGTTGTAATCCCCTCGAAGTCTTCCAAAACATCTTCTAACTCAGAATAAAAATAACTATCTTTTTCTATTATATCGCTTACGATAAAAGTCTGTCCCCACTGATATACATGCAAAAAGGAATCCAATATTGTCTTGATTTCCGTTGTCTTCTCCTTATTTTGCAGCAATTTTATGTCACTATTGCATACCAGCGGATCTGTAGAAATTTGTCCTGCCATATCACAAATCTCAGTAATACATTTTTTTGCTGATATTGTTCGATCCATTTCCGATCCGTATAAGGAAATTATTTTATCTATATCAGCAATACTTCTATACTCTTCTTTTTTTGCAGCTGCTTCTGCTTTCTCTTCTTTCTTTTCGCCCTTACCGGGCAGCGCATCCATATATTCTTCTTTTATACATTTTCTTATAGTATCCCAGCTTCCATATAGCGCATTTGATATCTGCTCATATTTATTACTACTAATATATATCTTCCCCAGGTCATAATCATCACATTTTTGCCCTAAATGTACACATCTGCAAATAATTTCTTTCTCCTTCATTGTTTTTATAAATTCGTTTAAGGCATCATATACTTCCTGGTCTGATTCAAATCTAAACGGGATCTCATAATAGGAAGATTTTTTGCATAGTATTTGTTTATGTAGCTTTTTCATCCGAAAATCATTTTTGTTAATTCTATTTTTCTGGCAGAATTGATTCATATGTTCATTTATTTTCCCGCAAATGCCATTGTAATATTCTATTCCTGGCTGTGTTAATACTCTGTCATAGAAGTCTACCAAATATATATGTTTCATCTGCCATTCCTGCAACATATCTTTATATTCTTCTTCCATTCCACAGACTTCCTCCGGGTATTGTTGCTCTATGCGCTGAAACGCCCGCATATTCTGTAAATGAATTTCCGAATTTTCATTTACAATCCGAAAGCTTATTGCCGTAGAAATATTATCTTCAGAAAAATTGTTTCTCCGCTGATTAAAATAATTAGTAAATGCAGTAGCAAAACGCTGAAATAACACCCGTGTCTGCTCTTTCTCTGCCTTCTCCTCCTCAGTATACTCTTTATTATCTTTTATAAAGTTTGGAAGGATATCCGTAATTAATTTAGCATTAAACAGATCCTTAAATCTTTTATCACTGGTAAAATAGCAACAGATTTCTTTTCTTTTTTCGTTTTGTATTTTATCAAGATCTTTTCGTACTGATATGTCCTCCATCGTTTCTTCCATTTTTTGGAATAAGGAATTCCATTGTATTCCTTGAATTTGACCAAGTTTTTCCTCAATAAATGCCCTATAATAGTCATCCATGATTTCCTTTAATTCCTGTTGTTTTTCTGCTCGCAATTCATCATCACGGATGACCCCCATCTCTTCCATATGGATCTTTGTACTCTCTGTAGGAATCAATGCATTTCTTAATGTCTTTGATAAGGATTCTTTTCCAATAAAATCTTCAAGGCCTGTTTTATAATTCATATATTTTCCTCCCCTTGTTGTAAAATCTTATATCTAATTATATCCTCTACTATATTTTTTGTAAAGCTGTGTTATGCTATTTTTTCAAATAAAAACGCTCAGAGAACATTCCCTAAGCGTTTAATCATCATTTTATTTAATTGTGTTTATAGCATATATTTTCTTTTTAACCTGACAGCTTTAATCTACCAAAGTAGAAATTCTTTACGCCTTCAAAATCTCCGAAAGGTTCCTCTGGATCCCTGCCGCCACATCGGGCTTGTTCATGGAATAGACATGGACATGCTTCACTCCGTTCGCCAGCAGGTCGATGATCTGATCGGTGGCATAAGCGATGCCCGCCTGTTTCATGGCTTCCGGGTTATCTCCGAAGCGGTCTACGATATTTTTGAAGCGTTCGGGAACATTACAGCCGGACAGTTTTACGGCATTTCTCACCTGTACGCCGCGGGTAATGGGCATGATGCCGGGAACGATGGGCACGGTAATACCCGCTTCTCTCACGCGATACATGAAGTTGAAGAAAATGTTGTTGTCGAAGAACATCTGGGTCGTCAGATACTCGCACCCGGCATCCACCTTTGCCTTTAACCCCTGAATATCCGCATTCTTATTCGCAGAATCGGGATGCACCTCCGGGTAGCAGGCACCTCCTACGCAAAAATCTCCGTTTTCCTTAATAAAACGCACCAGATCCGATGCATGGGTAAAATCTGTAAATACTTCTCCGTCGAAATCCTTAGGAATATCTCCTCTCAGAGCTAAAATATTCTCGATCCCTGCTGCCTGCATTTCTGTAAGAGCTGCGCCGATGCTGCCCCTGTCAGCACAGACACAGGTCAGATGCGCCACGGTAGGCACATTGTGCTGCTTCTGAATCTCTCCTGCCAAAGCGATGGTATGCCCCTTGGTGCTGCCGCCAGCTCCATAAGTCACGCTCATATAAGCAGGCTGCAATGCCGCGATCCCCAGTGCTGCTGCCTCCACATTTCCGAAATCCGTGCTCTTCTTCGGAGGAAATACCTCAAAAGAAATCGTTGCTGTATCTTTATTCAAAATATCTCTGATCTTCATACAATTCTTCTCGCCTTTCCATCATCTACATACCTTCAGGCTACGTAATTACCCTTTGTTTTCCCGCAAAAAGATCGGCATGAAATCCTGTTTTCCCTCTTCTGCAGTCTCACTTTCCGCAATGACATTCCGGATATTCTGCATCCGCTTATCCAGCGCTGCGCTCTGCTGTGCACAGTCATACAGCTCATCCTTTAAGAACTTCGCCTGACTCTCCGGGATGTTTTTCTTATACTGCAGCTTGTGCTCCAGACTGGCCCAGAAGTCCATGGCGATGGTGCGGAACTGTACTTCCACATAGACCAGCTTTTTCGTATTCTGTAAAAAGATCGGCACCTGCACGATCAGATGCAGGCTCCGGTAGCCGCTCTCCTTGGGATTCTTGATATAGTCCTTGCGTTCCACCAGTGTGATATCATCCTGTCGTAAAAAGCTTTCCGCCAGTTCGTAGATATCATCCGGGAAGGAACAGATGACCCGGACTCCGGCAATATCGCGAATATTCTCTTCGATGCCTTCCAGCGTCATGGGTATATTTTTCCGGCGGATCTTACGCAGAATACTGTCATACGATTTGACTCTGGTCTTAATCCCTTCGATGGGATTCCGGTCGTATTCCAGGGAATACTCCTGATTCAATACCTTGAATTTCGTCTCCACCTCCATGATGGCGCACTGATAATACGACATCAGTTCATCCATGGGGCGCTTGTTTTTCTCAATCAGATCCAGGAATTGATCCGATAATAAATGCTGTTTGAAAAATTTTCCTCTGATGGTATCCATAATATAACTCACTCTTTTACTATCTATTTTTTAATCAATGTCTTTTTATGATAATCTATGATGAATCATAGATTATCATAAAAAATATCTCCTTGCATACGGTATATCCATAGTATATACCATAGACAAAGCGGTATCAATCACTTCATGGTGAATCGATAGGGTGCACCGAAGGACACCATATTTCGAGTTGAACACTTGTTCGATTTATGTTATAATATTATTGTGTAATCGAAACGAAAGCGGATGCGATTTTCCGATTGTTAGATGCCCTCTAGTAATACAAAGGAGGGGATGCCCATGAATACAATGGAAGTACTTACTCTGTTGTTAGTTGTCTTTGCAGCTCTATCATACATCGACAGACATGGTGACGATAATAACAAAAAGAAATAGCATCCCACCGTCCAAAGTGAATGCTATTTCTTTTCTAACATTTAACTGAGGGCAAATCGGAATTTTCACTTCCGACCACCTTTCTAAGTAGATTATACACTATGAGGGGTTGAGAAATCAATCCCTCTTTTCATTGAATCTTGATGATTTCATCACATAAACAAAACAGCTTAATACACTTTAGTCAAACGCGGTCGGCGCATTCGGATCCTGCAGTGCCTCAAAACACATCAATATCTGCTCCCTGGTGCATTTTTCCACCGCAAGATTTTCGGGGAGCGTGTCCTCATCAAAAAATGCAATGCCGGTCGTTTCGATATTGTCTTCAAATTCACCGCTTTCGTATTTGCACTGCACGAAGATTTTAACCACTCCGTATGCATAGTTTGTCACATTATGCTTACGCCAGTCCTGAACAGCGATCAGCTTTTCTGCCGTCACGGCAAAGCCCGTTTCCTCTTTTACTTCCTTTACCGTATTCGAAGCAACCGACTGGTCAACGTCGCACCAGCCGCCGGGCAACGACCATGTACCGTTGTTTTCATGAACAAGCAGAATTTTCCCATCCACAAATACAGCAGCTCTCGTATCCACTTTTGGAGTCTGGTAACCTGTTTCGTTGCAAAACAGGTCATAAACCTTGGCAACGGGAATATCTGTCTTTACAGCAATCATTTCCGCCGAGATTCTGCGCAGTTCTTCATAACGTTCTTTATCGTATTTGTCTTTTCCGTATTGCAGTCCCGCCTGCGCAATGCTTTGAATACGGATTGCGAAATCTAACCATGCATCGATCATTATCAATCCCCCTTAAGATGTCCGGTGAGTTTATTATATCATAAGCTCACGAATTCGTGCTATCGCACTTCACATCCCGCTTCGCGGGATAATTCGTTCGCTAATGAGCCGTTCGCCAGAAATCTGCCAGCAGCTTTCTGGCTCTCTTGCGCTCATTATACTATATTGCGCACGAATCGGTTAGTGTATATAATAAAACTTAAGTCCGGCAAACTACAGAGAGCACAGGAGAAAACTTGTCCTATCTGAAATACGAGACTTACAATCTCCCCACAGCAATTGTATCCAATACTTTGGATTACGGAAAATTCGATATTCTGGATACCACTCAGTATATGAAAAATACTTTGGGTGTATGGAAAGCCCTTGATTTTCAGTTTGATGCCATTTCCACCGGTTTTATCGTATCAAAAGAGCAGACGCAGATGATCACGGAGTTCTGCATCGAGAATGCAGCTAAAGGCGTCACTGTATTCACAGATCCCATCATGGGCGATGATGGAAAGCTGTACAATGGCATGTCGGAAGAAACGGTGGAACTGATGCGAAAGCTGATCTCCGTGGCAGATTATATTGTACCCAATTACACGGAAGCCTGTTATCTGACGGGAACCGCCTATGAAGCAGACGGCATCACCAAGGAAGACTATCATAAAATGATTGATGCACTGCGAGCATTGGGCGCAAAGTCCGTAGTGATTACCAGTGCGATTGTAAAGGATTCCGTGAATAAAGCTGTAATGGGGTATGACCATATAGAAAATAAGTATTTTCAAATTGATTTTGATGAGATTCCGGTTCGTTTTCCGGGTACAGGCGATATCTTCTCTGCCATCTTTATGGCAAAAATATTGAGTGGCAGGACTCTGCAGACCGCAACGAAGAAGGCAATGGATGCCGTGCGGACAATGATTATGAAAAATGCTGAGAATGCAGATAAATTCAAGGGAATTCCCTTAGAGACCTGTCTGGAGGTATTGGACGAATGAGCAGACCCAGGATTCAGATTACGTTAATTGACCAAAAAGGAACAAAAGGCTGCCACAGAGGGCACAAGATCGGCGATTCCTATGATTTCGACACAGAACGCGGTAACTTATGCCCCATGGCAATGCATGTGGCGTTCCCTTATGTAGATATTCTCCGGTATGGCGGAGAAATTCCCGGAAATCCGAAGGGAACTGCCATCTTTGCCTGCCCGGATGTGGATACGCTGAATGTGTTTAAAATTGAAAGGATTGATGAAAAATAAGCGGCTCCGGCGAGCCGCTTTTCATTTTCTAGATGGTCGATGCAATGATCTGCATCTTCCCCTGCAATTCCACCTTACCATATCCATCGGGCAGGATCAGATGATCTCCCTTTTTTAATCTAGTGCCGTTCAGGGTGCCTTCGCCTTCTACCACGCTCATCAGGATGAAAGGCTTATCCTGCCAGGTCTCCACGCGATGCTCCACATCAATACGGTATACGGTGTAGTAAGGGCACCGGATCAGCTGCTGAATGGCATCATCCTTCTTCTCGGTATGCACCACACTGTTGTCCACGGATTTTGCGGGAACCGTGATCACATCAATACTCTGTGCGATGTGCAACTGTCTGGGCTTGCCGTTGCTCAATCTGTCGTAATCATACACGCGGTAAGTGATATCACTGCTCTGCTGGGTCTCTAAGAGAAGAGTTCCTCCCTTGATGGCATGCACGGTACCGGGATCGATCTGGATGAAATCCCCGGGCTTAATGGGAATCTCTCGGATGAATTCCTTCCATCTGCCCTCATGGATCATCTGCTCCAGTTCTTCCTTCGTCTTCGCATTGTGTCCGGCTACCAGCGTGGCATTCTCCTTGCAATCCAGGATGAACCAACACTCGGTCTTACCCAGGGATCCGTTCTCATGAACCTTCGCATACGCATCATCCGGATGCACCTGAATGCTTAGGTCGTCCTTCGCATCAATGATCTTGACCAGCAGCGGAAAACGATCCATTCCCGCGTCTCCGAACAGCTCGGGGTGCTTCTCCCATAGTTCTGACAGCTTCATTCCCTGAAAGGCTCCGTTTCTCACGGTACCATCTCCACTTGGATGAGCGCTGATGCCCCAGCACTCCCCGATGTCATCTCCCTCAATGGGGTAACCGAATTCTCTGTTCAGCCGGGTGCCGCCCCAGATGTTGTGAGTACACACCGGATTTAAAAATATAATATCTTTATTCATGCTCCTGTTCCTGCTTCCTTTGAATCTGTCCCCGATACATTTTTATTAATAACTCAGCATTACGGTACTGTCAATCCTTTCGTGTTACCTTCTTCCCTCACCCCGGACACGATCGCCGACACCATGTAGAATTCTGCCTTGATATCCGTGATGTCTCTCTGCAGTGTCTGCATGCATCATAGCGATCCGGCCGGCAGAAATGTGCATTTATCCGCAGAGCATAACTTTAGCGGAGAAAACACCATTCTGATAGGCAAATGTACTTGCACCGCCGCTTTTTTCTGCAATATGCTGGATAGACTGGATGCCGACGCCGTTTCCCTTTCGTTTGGAGGATAGAAAAACACCGTCCTTCTCCCTGATTTCGCCGTCATAGGCATTCTCAACTTCGATCAGAAGTAGCCGCCCGGCATGCAGATATGCAGTGATTTTGATCTGCCGTCTGTCTGGTGCAGTGCGGATACTGGCTTCGAGCGCATTTTCCAACAAGTTGGACAAGACCAGACACATGTTGATCTCATCGATGGGAAGAGTCTGCGGCAAATCGAGCTTTGCACAAAAGGGAATGTCTTCGCGCTTTGCCAGGGCACAATAATAGCCGATGACGCTATCTGCTGCGCGGTTTTCGCAGAAATGTATACCGAGATTCGGGATGCGGGAAATGTTTTTTTCAAGGTAGCTTTTCAATCCCTCCAGATCGCCTGTCTCAGCCAGTGCGGAAATTTGATTCAGTTGGTGGCGCATATCATGCCGCGCCTGCCGCACTTCTTCGATGGCAGCTTTGAGATTCTCATAGCGTTGCTGCTGCAGGAAAAGAAGCTGGTTTTCCTGCTGTAATCTCGCGTTGCGGTTGAGACTGGTGGCCATTAGCAGGAAAATTGCGTTGAACCAGAGCAAAAGCAAAAGAAGTGCAATACTTATCACAATATAGCCCTGTAATACACGACCGGTCCTAAGCGTCGTCTGATAGCGCGGGATCATAAAAAGGTTCAAAAAAATGAACACCAGCGGCAAAACCCAGAACACATACCATGTTTGCGCAAAATTATCGTCCTCGACCATCACACGAACTGCATGGGTTGACGGATAGAGCGCTGTCAGCACCAAAATCCAGCAAACAACATTATAAAATACACAGGCTGCAAGGCAGAACCATGGTTCGTCCTGTGGCAGCTGCATATGCAGAGCAATCGCAGCGCTGATAGCCCGGGACAAGCTGTTGATGCATGCAAACACTGCGCAGACAGTCAGTGCAATTGTTCCGGATTTCCAGAGGGAGATTTTTAGTGTTCCGGTATATAGCCCAATTGCAAGCAATGTGATCCCTGCCAGGGCAGACGCAGTGGAAGCATGAAGCTGATAGCAGATGATCCCAGCACCGATACACAATCCTGCCATCAGTGGGAGAATCCGGGCGGCAAGTTTTCCGGGGGACTGCTTCAGATAGGATTTTACAGGGAAATATGCAAGTAAAAGACCGGGGAGTACAACGGACAACTCCAGGATCGGACGCAGAATATCTTTCATCTCATACACCCCCTTGCAACAGAAATTCCATAAATGCCTGCCTGGCAGGCTTCAAAAGTTCCTGGTTGACATATACGCGGCTGCCGTCGGTCATGCGGAAAGCGGCGGCCTGAAAATCAGCGGCATGTTCTAAATTGACAATCGCGCCGCGGCCGCAGACAAAAAAGCGTGGATCTTTTTTCAGCGGCTCGGTAAATGCCTTAAAGCTTTGCCGCGTGGCAAGCGTTTTACCGGCAGTCGTGCGAATGTTGATCATATGAGCAAAATGCTCGGCATAGATAATGTCCCTATAGCGAAGGCGAACGTCGCTGCCACTGACTTTCACCGTCAGAATCGGCTCCGGACGCGGAAGTTTAGCGAGCATTTCAGTAACCAGACCGGCAAGTTCTCCCTCGGAAAAGGGCTTCACGAGATAGTGGAATGCCCGCACCTGAAAGCCCTCCAGTGCATGATCGGTAGATGTTGTGGTGAAGATCAGAAAGCAGTCTGCATCTGTCTTCCGAAGTTCCTTTGCGGCATCCATGCCGCTTAATCCTTTCATGTAAATGTCCAGAAATGCCACAGTAAAGTGCCGTTCTTTTTCTGCTGCGAGAAAGCTCTCGCTGTTGTCAAATTCTAAAATCTCTGTCTCCACACCGTACAAGCTCAGCTGTCGCTCAAGCCGCATTTTCAACAACGCACGTTCGGTCTCGATATCATCCACTATTGCTATTCTCATACTGGACTGACTCCTTTGTAAAAGATTCCAACAAAATTATATCATACCTGTCCAACACCGGCACCGTGAAAAAATCAGATTTCGTGACGGAATTGAGGGTTTCGTGCCAAACGGCTTGAAAAGTGTTTGCATATCCGTATACTGACAAGCAGAAAGCATCAATGACGGCAGAAAGGAGGGAGTGCCGTGTACCACATTGCCGTGCTGACAAGTAGTGAAACACAGGAAGCCTTTTATATAGAGCAGCTTTCACGGTTCTGCTTTGAACGCGGTCTGTTTCCCAAAATGGACTGTTACCGTGGGCAGGAGTTGTTCTTTGATGTGGCGCGTATAAATGCGCCAACCTGCACTGTGATCGCACTTCCGGGGGTAGCAGGGTTGAATGCGGTGGAGCATCTGCGGACGCTTTTTCCCGAAATGCGCATCATCTGGTGCAGCGATCTGGATTTTTCCCTACATGCGTTTCGGCTGCGTGTAGACTATTTTCTGTTAGAGCCAATAACAGAAGAAGCGTTTCAGCAGGGACTTTCTACATGGTTAGATGGGAAAAAAACGTCTGCCTTATTCCGAGCGGATCACAACAAACATAACAATGAGGAGGATTATTGATGAAAAAGAGAAAAAAGATTTATTCTGTATTTAGCTTTCTTCTGGCGGGAACACTGTGCCTGTCTATGGCGGCCTGTGGTGGAACGCCCACACCGGCAGAGGACGAAACAACATCTTCTGCACCGTTATCCGGTGCACTGCCCGTGAAGGCTTTACAACCCAAACACGTGGATGAAAACCCTTATATGGCAAAAAGTGATGCAAACATCCATCACGACGGCTACAACACCGACTCAACGGATGAAATTCTGCCGCTCGGCATCTATCCGGAAATCAATGTTTCCTTTGAGACAACGAACCCGAACGCCTCACCCGCGATTTACTTTGACAACTACGGTCACGCGGTCGTGCCACTGCTCGGCGGCATCGCCATCCGTGATCTGAATGCAACAGAGACGAAGACGCTCGGCTATTTTTCACCGATGCAACATGATGGCGGCGGTTACGTCATCCAGAGTTCCTACACATTCCTTGACTCTAAAAACCGTGTCGTCTGCCCGACGAGCAACAACCATGTACTGATACTGCGTACGACAGAGGAAGATGGCAGCGTCATTCCGGAATTTGAAAAGGTTCTGGATATCGATATCAAGGCAGCTGCTGAGACCGCGCTCGGCAAAGAGCTGACACAGAATCTTCTGTCCGTGGTCTTTGACTACGACGGAAATCTTTGGTTCGCCACCGGCGGCTTCCGAATCTATCCCGAGCGGCAGCAGCAGGGTGTTCTCGGCTACATTGCCCACACAGCGATAGAATCGATTCTGAATGGCGAACAAACCGATCTTTCAAAGGCTGTCTTTGTTTACGGGCTGCCCCTTGGCGAGGGCGCAGAAAACGGCATTGCTGCCTCCAAAGACGGTGCGGTCATTCTGACGAACCAGAACTGCTATCTGTTGCGCGCGGAAGAAGGTGTGAACGTTGTGTGGTGCACGCCATATGAGAGTGTCGGTGCGAAGGTCAGTCATGATGGCGATAAGACTACCGGCGGCGGCCTTGCCTGGGGTGGCGGCTGCTCGCCCACACTGACACCAAACCTTGTACTGTTCACCGACAACGCAGACCCCGTTAAGCTTCTTGCGCTCGACATGAAGACCGGAGAGGTCGTAGCCAGCATGCCTGTTTTGGATGATCTGCCCGATGGGTATCAGGTGGCGGTTGAGAACTCTGCAATCGTTTATGACGACGGTGAAGGCACAGTCAGCACGATCGTCTGCAATTGGTTCGGCGCCGGTAACGCAGGGCTTGCCGACCCTGACAATGACTCTTCGATTCAGAGCTACGCCAACATTTATGACCAGAACTGGCTGATGAAGGGTAATGTTATGATCGCCCCGGGCGTTGAGCGGGTGGACACCTTAAAAACCTCTGATGGTTATGAAATGAAGAGCGTCTGGAGCCGGAACGATTTGCGCGACACGGCGATCATGAAGCTCTCCACTGCAACAGGCTATATCTACGGTTACGTACAGGATTTGGATACCGGCATGTGGCAGTACATTATTTTGGACTTTGCAACAGGCGAAACCGTCTTCACGATGGATGTGTCCAACAAATACGGCTACAATAATATGGCCATCGGCATGTACACCGGCAGCAACGGAAATACGCTCTACTGCCCGACAGGCTATCTGGAACTGCTGCGTTTGCAGGATCGCTTTGTGTACCTGCCCGAGCTTCCGTACCGTGAGGTTGATCTTGATCAGGCGGCAAGAAATGTTCTTTCGCAGGATCAGTTTGCGCAGGATGGCGGTGAAGGTACGGTTGCAAGCTGGCACAACACTGCGACCATCTGCAACGTGCATCCCAACACCATGGTAGCCTTCCGCATGAACAACCTGTCCGGCAGTGCCTCCGATCTGACGCTCTACGCCTATGGTGCAGACGGCAAGCTGGAAAAGGTTGGCTCTGAACTGTGGTCGCTCACAGACGAGACCGGAGCAAATGTGACGGAGCTGACAGACGGCGTGCTCTATGAGCTGCGCGTGACCGTCTCCGACGGCGGTGATCTCGACCTGAGCGAAACAGAAAAAGAAATCAAGCTATCTGTTGTACTTGGAAGATAAATCAGTTTTGAAGACAGCTATCATTTACCGGATTTTTATCTGCTGTAAACTTAGATCGTAGATGCGATGATCTGCATCCTGCCCTGTAATTCTACTTTGCCGTAGCCGTCGGGCAGGATCAGATGATCGCCCTTTTTTAAATGAGTACCGTTCAGGGTGCCTTCTCCCTTTACCACGCTCATAAGGACGAAAGGCTTATCCTGCCAGGTCTCCACACGGTGTTCCACATCAATGCGGTATACGGTGTAGTAAGGGCACTGGATCAGCTGCTGAATGGCATCGTCCTTCTTCTCGGTATGCACCACACTGTTCTCTGCGGATTTTGCGGGAACCGTGATCACATCGATACTCTGTGCGATGTGCAGCTGTCTGGGCTTGCCGTTACTCAGTCGGTCATAATCATACACCCGGTAGGTAATATCGCTGCTCTGCTGGGTCTCAAGAAGCAGTGTACCGCCCTTAATGGCATGTACGGTACCGGGATCAATCTGGATGAAGTCACCGGGCTTAATAGGGATCTCACGGATGAACTTTTTCCACTTTCCTTCCTGGATCATCTGCTCCAGTTCTTCCCTGGTCTTCGCGTTGTGTCCAACCACCAGCGTAGCATTTTCCTTACAGTCTAAGATGAACCAGCACTCTGTTTTGCCCAGGGATCCGTTCTCATGTACCTTCGCATAAGCGTCATCCGGATGCACCTGAATGCTGAGATCGTCCTTCGCATCAATGATCTTGACCAGCAGAGGGAAACGATCCATTCCCGTGTTTCCGAACAGCTCGGGGTGCTTCTCCCACAGTTCTGACAGCTTCATTCCCTGAAAGGCTCCGTTTCTCACGGTACCATCTCCACTCGGATGGGCGCTGATGCCCCAGCACTCGCCGATGTCATCTCCTTCGATGGAATAACCAAATTCTCTGTTTAACCTGGTACCGCCCCAGATATTGTGGGTACACACCGGATTTAAAAATATAATATCTTTATTCATGCTCCTGTTCCTGCTTTCTTTGAATCTGTCCGTGATACATTTTTATTTATACTAATAGCTCAACATTACGGTGCTGTCAATCATTTCGTGTTACCTTCTTCCCTCACCCCGGACACGATCACCGACACCAGATAGAACTCTGCCTTGTCTTCCGCATGGGTCTCCGTGATCTCCACATGTACCCGGTGTTCCCCATAGGGCAGGTGCTCTGCCACCGTTGTCAGCTGCATTTTGTCTCCCCAGGTCTCATCGAAGGTTCCGTCCAACACGCACGCCGTCTCAGGGTTCTCATCCACCACTGCCGTGGCAATGGGTGCAGGTCCGTCCTTCACTCGGCGGTATTGCACGGCGGCACCGGTCCCCCGGAAAGTGAACTCCAGATAAGCTCCTTTTTCCCCGGCGCTCCATCCGTTTCGGAAAATATCCGTGATATCTCTCTGCGGTGTCATATCTTCTTCAAAACCGCTCTTCTCCGGTGTGGAATTAAAATATTGTAGTCTCACGCAATGCTCATAGGCATTTTCTGTCAGCGGAGCCGGAAAAATTTCCTGCGGCTCTTGCGTTTTATCATGGATTACCTTTTCCAGGAAATTCGTGATCACAGATGCCATGAATTCATGACCAAGATCATTGGGATGGAGAAAATCTGCCGTAATCTTCTCTGCCGGCAGTCTTCCGGCCGCCACAGCGGGATAGATGCTGTTCTGCATACTGATGCAGGGCAGATCATAATGTCTCCCGATCTGCGCATGATAGTATGCAGCACTTTTACCGGTATCATAATAGACATTATGGATCAGCACCATTGCCGGTGCGCTCGCACTGCCATAAATCTGCCTCACCAGGCCTTCGTAGGTCTCGCAGAAATGCGGCGTACTGTGATCGTTCACGGAAAACTCTACAAATACCAGATCCGGCAGCCGCGGAAGCAGGTCTTCCTGTACTCTCGCCGCACCGAACTGGGAATTGGTAGCTCCGATTCCCGCATTCACGTAATCGAATTCCGTATTGGGGAACACTTTCCGAAGCCATGCAACGGTTCTTGCAGCATAGCATTGATCCGGCTCCGTCGCTGCGAATCCCTGCGTAATGGATCCGCCGATGAATCCCACCGTCAGTCTCTCCCCTTGGGCTGCCCGGCTCAGGAAATTTTTCAGTCTGCCCAGATTACCACGGTTTAAGATACCGGCCTCTTTATCAATAACATTTCCCGCACATTCTTCACATTTTAAATAGCTTTCCATCATACGCTGTCTCCAAAACCGCAAAGGACCCGCTCATCGCGGGTCCCTCGATTCTATCTTCTGCCTTCTTCTGTATCGCTTGTTGTGACCACGCTGTGTTCTTTGATATAGTCAACCACTTCATCGATGGTCGTAAACGCCAGCCCTACGTAGCTGTCTGCTGCGCCATAGTAAATGGCGATCCTGCCGCTCTCGGAATCATGAATGGTAGCGCAGGGGAAGCATACATTCGGTACGAATCCTCTCTCCTCATACCACTCTTCCGGTGTCAGCAGGAAGTTCTCACAACGATATTTTACGATGGACGGGTTGTCAATATCCAGGATTGCTCCACCGATGGAATAGACATAACCATTACAGGTTCCGCTCACACCATGATAGAACAGCAGCCACCCTTCAGAGGTCTCAATGGGAGCTGCACCGCCACCGATCTTCAAGGACTCCCACCATTCGGAAGACTTTCCCATCACATGTCTGTGTTTGCCCCAAAATACCATATCGGGGCTCTCACTGACGAAAATATCACCGAAGGGCGTATGTCCGCTGTCGGAAGGGCGGGACAGTATCATGAAATTACCGTGTACTTTTCTGGGGAACAGTACGGCGTTACGGTTAAAGGGGAGGAACGGATTCTCGATTCTGGTAAACGTCTTGAAATCCGTAGTTTTCGCAATACCGATGGCTGCACCGTAAAAATCCTGACACCAGATGATGTAATAGGTATCTTCTACCTTCACCAGTCTGGGATCATAAGCGTAGATCGGCATAAATGGCTTGCCTTCTTCATCTACAAACTGAATCTTATCTTTATCAAAATCCCAATGAATTGCATCTTTGCTGCGTCCCATGTAGATATAAGGAATACCGTTGACCTGTTCCCCACGGAACACGCCGATGAATTCATCACCGTAAGGCATTACGGCACTGTTGAAGATTCTGGCTACTCCTTTTACAGGATTTCTGCCAATAATAGGGTTCTCACTATATCTCCATACCGGTGCTCCGGTATGGTCTTCGGGTTTATCCTGCCAGGGTACATTAGGTACTGCAGGGCTGATCATCTTAACCTTGCTCATTCAGGTTACCTCATTTCTGTATTATTTATCTTGCTTCCTGTTTTAAGAACTCTTCATTTTTGTGAATGAGTTCACATCTCTGTGCCACACATTCCACGCTTCTTCCGGGATCGGAAGGGGTGTTGAATACATAATCCACAAGCTTATCTATGGTAGTAGTCGCTACGTGCATGCGGGTATCGCTGGATGCATAGTAGATAAAGACTTCCCCCTTCTCATTCGCGATTGCGCCATTGGTAAATACTACGTTTGAAACATCTCCCACTCTCTCTTCCCCTCTGGGACCGATCAGCAGACCCGAAGGCTCTGCGATCACTTTTGCCGGATCTTTTAAGTCCGTGGCAAAGGCATAAATGACGTAACGTAAACCGGCTGCGGTATTACGTACTCCATGTGCGATATGTATCCAACCTCTGTCTGTTTTGATGGGGGTAGCGCCCGCACCGTTTTTGGCCTCGGTAATGGTGTGATATTTACGCAGACTGGTCATGCGCTCTTCGTCGATCACTGCATGAGTAATGTCGTCGCACAGTCCGAAACCGATTCCTCCGCCGCTTCCGGTCTCGATGAAATCATCCATCGGTCTGGTGTAGAAGGCATATTTGCCATCCACGAATTCCGGATGCAGCACTACATTTCTCTGTTGGGGAGAACGAAGGGTCTTTAAATTCTCCAGTCTCTCCCAGTGCTTTAAGTCTTTGGTTCTTACAATGCCTGCAGCCGCTACTGCTGCGGACAGATCATTTACGGAAGTATCCTTGCTTTCGGAACAGAACACACCATAGATGTAACCATCTTCATGTTTGGTGAGACGCATGTCATAGACATTGGTCTCTTCCGGGCAGGTGTCATCTAACAGAATGGGATAATCCCAGAAACGGAATCCATCGACACCGTTGTCACTCTCCGCCACACCAAAGAAAGACTTTCTGTCGTTGCCTTCGATACGGGCTACCAGATAATACTTGCCGTTTAATTCAATGGCTCCGGAATTCATGACCGCATTGATTCCCAGACGCTCCATGAAATAGGGATTGGTCTTGGGATTGAGATCATATCTCCAGGTCAGGGGAATATGTTCTCTGGTCAGAACCGGATATTCATAACGGTCGTAAATACCGTTGTAGAAATCGGACTTTACATTTTTACGGGAAAGCAATTTCTCCTGCTTCTCTTTCTCTATGTAATAACGCTCTAACATCTCTTCATAACCTCCATGCACATTCTGCCGTTATGGTAAGGGCACTTCCAAGGCTCCACGATAGGACGGCCGGGATAGGGATTTCCTTCCGGATCCACTTCCCAGAACCATTCGGAACCGGCTCTCTTATCGATCACATGATCCCGGATAAATGCCCATTCCTTCTCGGCTGCTTCCAGATATTCCTTCTTCTCCGGCTCTTTCTCATAGCCGTTTAAGAAACCGATCACAGTCTCTGCCTGTACCCACCAGACTCTGTGCACATTCACGACACCTCTGTCACATTCGTTTGCCAGAGAGTGTCCGTCGAATGCCACCTTATAGATCTGCGCGGTAAGGTCTTTGGTGATGACATACATCTTCTGTGTCAGTTCCGGATCATCCAGTACCTTACAGCCTCTGTCGATCAGCCAGGCGGTCTCAATATCGTGACCATAGGAATGCAGATCCAGAATGGTATTGTAATACTTATCAAAGAACACTTCCTGTCTGTGAAGCTTCGGATTATATATCTTCTCCGCGAAGAGATCCATGATCCACAAAAGGCGTCTTTTCACCTTCAGGTCACCGGATACCCGGTACAGCTCCGTATAAGCTTCAAATACATGAAGCAGGGTGTTCATGGTCTTGTCTGCCAGGACACCGTTCTCCGACAATTTCTCATTGGATTCCGGTTTAAAGTCTCTGGTGAATGCTTCCAGATAGCCCACCTCATCCATACATGTAGTCTCAATCAGAGTAAACAGCTTTTTCGCCAGTTCCAGTGCTTCTGTATCACCACTTGCCTCATAATAGGAGGATAGTGCATAAATGCAGAATGCCTGATTGTACGTATGCTTTGTAGTATCCTTCGGTGTTCCGTCGTAATTTAAGGACCAGTAGATTCCGCCGTATTCTTTGTCCAGACAATAATCTTTCAGGAAAGCGTATCCGTGCTTTGCCTCATCAAGCAGGCTTTCGTCTTTTAACAGTGTATACGCATTGGAGAAGAACCAAGTGATCCTGCTGTTCAGGATACAGCCCTTTTCTGCCTTTTTATCCAGATTCAGATCATAATCCAGGTAGCCGTAATAGCCGCCGAACTCGTCATCTCTCATTCCTTTCCAGAAAGGAATGATCCCCTCTGTCAGATGGTTTTTAATTTCTTCCCGCATTTTCATTGTTTCTATGTTCATCATGTTCCGCACTCTCCTTTGTATTAACCCTTGACAGCGCCGGAGGTGATTCCACTGTAGATCTGTTTCTGACAGAGCAGGAATACGATCAGAGCGGGCAGCAGAGACATCAGTACACCTGCACAGATCAGATTGTATTTGCTTCCAAGAGGTCCGGTGAAGGTATACAGGGAGGTTGCTACCACACCGAGAGTCCTCTTGTCCTGCAGATACAGACTGGCGCAATAATACTCGTTATATACGCCTACTCCCTTAAGCACCATCGAAGTTACGATAGCGGGTTTCAGAAGCGGAAGAATGATCTTCCAGTAAATGGTAAAATAGGAGGCTCCGTCGATAAATGCAGATTCATCCAACGATACCGAAATGTTTTCCATGAACTGGATGAAGATGTAGATGGAGATAACATCCGTACCCATACTCATAATGATATAACCATACAGATGATTGATAAATCCAAGGTTACTCATGATCTGGTACACAGATACCTGCATGGCAATTCCGGGAAGGAGGGTTGCGAACAGGAACAGGCTGCGGATCAGTCCGTTGCCGGGAAACTTGAACCGGTTCAGTACATAAGCGAGCTGTGTTCCCACCAGGACGGAGCCTAACAGTACAAATACCAGGATGATCGCTGAATTCAGATATGCTCTGCCCATGTTGGCGCGGTTAAAAGCGTCAATAAAGTTCTGGAAGTTCAGCCAGCTTTCCGGCAGGGTCATTACATTGGTGCTCTGGTACTCTGCATCGGTCTTGAACGCCGTGATGACGCAGGATACGATGGGCAAAAGTGCCACGAAGGAGAAGAATACCAGGCTGAAATACTTAATAACGATCCAGATGACAGCGCCTGCGCTGTAATGTTTGTGGTTAGTTTTCATCTTTGCCATTTTACACTGCCTCCTTCTTCCATCTTCTCTCTCTTCTGAGCCGTTTTCTTCTGGTATATTCTTCATTATCCGCATCGGAGCTTCTAAATACCAGTTTGAAGAAAAGCTTTTGTAAAATTGTTGCTGCAAAAATGATCAGTAACAGTACCACCGCCATAGCAGACGCCAGACCTACCTGCTGGTTGGTATGTGCGATCTTGTCCATCAATACGAAGTAGGTTGCGGTTCCGCCGCCACCCTTGGTGATAACGTAGGGAGGATCGAAAGCACTCAGGGAGCCTGTGATAGACAGGATCACGTTCAGCGTAACGATGGTCTTGATGCTGGGTAAGATAATATGTATAAATTGTTGGAATTTATTGGCACCGTCCAGCTCTGCTGCCTCGTACATCTCGGAGTCCACGGACATGATGGCACCGATGAAAAGTACCATGTTGTTGCCGTAATAACGCCATACCGAGGAAGCCACCAAAGAGATATTGTTAACGCTCTTGTCCTTCAGCCAGAACGGAAGACTTTCTAAGTTAAATCCACACCACTGTAATACCGTATCGAATACAAATCCTCTGGTGTAGAAGAATTTGAAGATAAATCCAATGGCAATACCACTGATCAGATAAGGGAAGAACATGAATCCCTTGAACATATTGCCAAACTTGGTCTTAAAGCTAAGGATCGTTGCCAGGTACAACGCAAGTACCAGCTGCACCATTGCGCCTGCCATGTAATAAAGGCTCAGCTTCAAAGCACTGAAGCATTCATCTTTCTTAAATACGTCGATGTAGTTCCGAAATCCTACAAACTGTCTTTTGTCTACCGGGGTAGCATATTTCATTTTATAAAAACTGAATTTTACCATCTCTCCAAAAGGAAGATAGGTGAACACGAACAGCAAAAGCAGGGGAATGATCATGAAGGACAGTATGACGATGGTCTGTTGTCCGTTCCTGCTCTTTACCCATTTTTTCATGCTGAAGGGTTTTTTTGTTTTCTTCATTGTCTCTGCACCCATCGAAATACCTCCATGCCCTTCTCTCTTAGATAAGAGGGAACCGGATAAATGGTTCCCTCTCACTTCAGAAGATTAAATTAGTTACCTATTAATTACTGGATCTCTACACCACAGCTCTCCTGTGCGGAAGTCCACTCTTCGTTCCACTCGTCGATGATCTCATCGTAGGTCTTGGAGCCATCTGCTGCACACTCTACCAGCTCCTGCAGCTTGGTCTCACCGTTGTTGTTGATGTTAAGACCACTTTCAGCATTCAGCTCGTTTAACAGATCCTCTTCGCCTTCGATCGCAGGCTCATCCACTACAAAGTCGATACCCTTGAATGCTGCGTAGAAATCCGGTAATCTGGTATCCTTGATAGCAACGGGAAGTCCGCCGCAGTCATAGGAGAATCCGGATTCTTCTGTCATGAACTTAACGAAGCACAGAGCTGCTGCCTGATTGTCTTCGGTGGTGTTTGCATTGATACCAAAGCTGTAGTCAGGGCCTACAGATGCTGCCTGCTTACCGCTGGTCAGGGTAATAGGGAAAGGCATATAAGCGATGTCGTCAGCGTTGTCACCGGCTTCCTTCATCTGAGGAACTGCCCAGGAGCCAAGAACCATGCAAGCGATCTGACCATTGTTGATCATACCCTTACAACCTTCCCAGTCCGTGGTGGAGTAGTCTTCCTCGGTAAGGCCTTCAGCAACTGCATCGTACATTACTTTGTATACGTTGTAAGCGCCTGTTCCGTCGCCGGGATCAGCAAAAGGATTGGCTGTGTGCAGTAACTTCTGGTTCATATAAGTGCTGTCTCCGGTAGCACTGCCGCTGATAGCGGGATCCCACTGGCCGCCCATTGCCCAGCCAGCTGCGTAGTTGGTGTACAGAGGAATGATGGAGCTGTCATACTCTTTGATCTGCTTTAATGCTGCGATGAAATCTTCGGGAGTCTTAGGCATCTCAGTGATTCCTGCTGCTTCGAATACTGCCTTGTTATATACAATACCACCGCTAACACCTGCGGTGTAAGGAACACCGTATACAGTGCCTTCGTACATCTGGTTGTAGTAGTTCAGCTGTCCGTCCATCTCGGTAGTAGTTCCAAGAGGAAGGAAGTATGTGCTTAAGTCAGCCTTGTCAACTGCGGGGATAAACATAACATCGCCCCAGTCACCACCCTGCAGACGAAGCAATGTGTCACTTGCATAGTCGGTGATACCTTCAATATCAACAGTGATGTTGGGATACATCTCGTTGAATGCATCAATGTAAGTCTGGAAAGGAACTGCTGCGCCGTCCTCTAACAGGTCGGTACGGTTAGTCAGGACCTTAATGGTCGTGGTAATGTCGGTGTAATCCTCACCCAAAGTAAGCTCTGCGTAATTCAGACCGGTTATCTCGTCTGCTTCCGTAGCAGCCACGGTGGAAGCCTCTGCTGTTGCAGGTGTGTTGCTTGCGGTGCTCTCAGCTGCGCCATTGTCGGTGCTTCCACATGCGACCATGGACAATGCCATGACAGATGCTGTGGAAAGAGCTAAAAACTTTTTCATCTTCATAATGAAATCCTCCTTAATAATGTTTGTTACATTTGATAGCGTTTACTGTTTTGTAACTTAATTTAATTATATATAATTATATTAATTAATCATCAACTATTCTTGTTTTTAATCTCTTATTCTTGTCATTTTCGTTATTATCTTCTATTTTCACAAGTTTTATTCCTATGTTTTGTATATATTATACAATTAAAACAATTGATTTGAGTTAAATTAGCTTATTTAATTAACTAATTTTTCTTTCTTTACATCCTTTGACATTGAAATAGCTTAAATAATGGTTTATAATGTATTTAAGCTTACTTCATTTTTTCAAAAAAGCATGTTTCTAATGTGAAAAACAAATTTTTCACATGAAGTTTTGTTCCTGCACAAGCTGCTAAAGCAGCCAAAGTTTGAAGCTTGCGGAAAGGCAAGGTTTTTGTATGAACATTTCCACCACTTTTCTTAACGCATTGAAGCACACTTCCTCCGATGTGGAGGGACAACGTTCCCCAGAGATTCTCCTGGGACAGATCTACAAAGTATCCCTGGAAGACAAAGGCTTTTTACTGCCTCTGGCCGGTGGGGAATTCCGCCTGTTAAATCCCTTTTATTATGAATGGAACCCCTTTCCTTCTTATCTGCTGCTCTACACCTTAGAGGGTAGTGCTCTCCTTACCACCCGGGACAATGAGGTGATCCTGGATCACGAGCATCTGTTGTTCTTAGATTGCAGTCAGGGTTTCTCCCTCCGGCTGTTGCAGGGAAAGTGGCGCTTTCAGATGTTTTTCTTAAGTGGAAGGGAACTTTCTTCTTATTATAGCATATTTGAAGCTTATTTTACCTGTTGTTATCCGATTCCCATCGGTTCCTGTGTCTCACAGCGCATGCAGCAGCTAACAAAATTTCCCTTTACCCCGACCCCCGCAGAGCAGCTGCAGATTCATAGGGAGCTGACCGGCATGTTCACCGAGCTGGCATTGTCTGCCCTGTCCGTTTCCCGGGATGCGAAGCCCATTCCTGCTTATCTGCTGTCCATGAAAGCGGATTTTGAGGAAAACTATGCAGAAAATCACTCTTTGGAATACTTTGAGCAGGCTTTAGGCATCAGCCGCTACCGCCTGTGCCGGGAATTCTCCGCTGCTTTCCATATTTCTCCGCTCCAGTATCTTCAGGAGAAAAAAATAGAAGCAGCCATATCGCTGCTCCTATCTACGGATGATCCGATCCACGAGGTGGGGTCTATGGTAGGCATCGACAATACCAATCATTTCATCCACCTGTTCAAAAAGCACACTGGTGTCACACCCTTTGTCTACCGGCAGAACGCGCCGCAGTCTATACGTGAGACACGCTGTCCTTCAGTACCAGGCGGCCTTCCACCACGGTGACTCCCCCTTTGAAATTATCACTGGTGATCTTCTTGATCATATTATGAATAGCTCTTCTCGCCATCTCTCCCATATCTACTTCATAAGTAGTAATACGGATATCACTGAGTCCGGGATACAGGTAATTATCAAAGCCGACCACTGAGATGTCCTCCGGTACACGATATCCGTTCTCTCTCAGTTTCTTGATCAGAAAGCTTGCGGTCAGATCGCAGTTGCATACGAATGCGGTAGGCATATCCTTCGGAAGCTGCAACATATTCACCGTATCGATCTTACCGGTTTCAATGTGACGATCATCCAGCACCCATTCCTTCTTCTGTTCCAGTCCCAGCTCTAAAAGAGCCTTTTGATAACCGAAATATCGGTCCGTAATGCTCTCGGTGGCCAGCAGGGTTCCCACATAAGCGATCTTGCGGTGTCCCATCCGGTACAGATAATAGGTCAGCTCATAGGTTCCGTAGTAGCTGTTGGAGATCACGGAATCACTGGCTTCTCTGCCGTTATAATAATCCAGATAGATCACAGGGATCCCAGCTTCTGTATTCAAATGCTGCAGGTAATCATCCATCATTTTACCAATGACGATAATGCCATCCACCTTGCGTTCCTGTACCAGCTTCGGCAATCTGCCATTCTCTTCCTCTGCCATTCCGATGACCTCCAGCATGGTAAAGCATTCCTTTGCTGTGGCTCTGGTAGCTACCGACTGATACATCTGCCAGTAAAAGGACTCATATTTATCCAAAAATCTCTCAGAGATCAGAATGCCGATATTGTAGCTCTTCTGGTTCTGACTTTTTCTTGCCGCTGACGGCTGCTGATAACCCAGTTCTTCCGCAATACTGTGGATTTTTTCCCTTACTTCCTCACTGACGCCTTTTTGTCCGGACAGTGCTTTTGACACTGTTACCGTGCTGACTCCTACCCGTTCTGCGATATCTGCTAATTTTACTGCTTTTGCCATAATTTCGTACTCCTTATCGCTATTTTCACTGTCATCTCCGTTAAATCATCAACCCTACTTAAATCTTAGTAATCTGAAAATCTTATGTCAAGGCATGCTCCTGCCCAGTTTTACGCCTCAGTCAAATGGATCAGCCTGCTGCGGTAGTCACCCCACAAAGGTGCTATTAACATGCCGGCCTGCATCAGCACATCACCGCCGAGTACTTCTCCGGTCTCCTCTATGCGGTAGCGGTTTTCCGGTGACAACCCTTTCAGACGCACTCTTCTGCTGTGAAAATTCGGTCTTGATAATACCTGTACATAAGTTATCAGCGCTTCCTTTTTATCCTTGGAAGCTACCATGTAGCAGTCGTAGCTGCCGTTTTCTAAATATGACGCGATCCGCCAGTAATCTCCCCTGCGGATCAGATCGTTGTATTTGTGATACATAGCGGTCTGTGCAGGGATCTGCTGCCTGTCCTCCTCAGGAATCTTCGTGATATCAAGCTCGTAGCCGAAGGTACCCGCCAGTGCCACATGCCCCCTGGTCTCAAAAGGTGTCACTCTTCCCAAGGCGTGGTTGGGGCAATCCGATACATGGGCTCCCATAGTGGATAACGGATATAGCAACATCGTGCCTTCCTGAATCTTCAACCGTTCAATGGCATCCGTATCATCCGAGCACCAGATCTGCGGACTATAATACATCATGCCCGGATCGAATCTCGCTCCACCACCGGAACAATTCTCTAAGAGCAGATGAGGAAATTCCGCAAGCAGTCTCTCCTGCAGTTCGTATACCCCCAACACATATCTGTGGTACAACTCTCCCTGACGGTCTGCAGGGAGATCCATGCTTCCGAGATCCGACAGCTGACGGTTCATGTCCCATTTCACATATTCGATATTGGCGCTGTGCAGCACTGCCGCCACACTTTCAAAAGCATGATCTCTGACTTCCTTTCGGGACAGATCCAGTACATACTGATTCCGGCACAGGCTTCCTACACGGCCCGGAATGGAGATTACCCAGTCGGGATGCTCTCTGTACAGATCAGAATCCGGCGAGATCATCTCCGGTTCGAACCAGATACCGAACTTAAGTCCCATGGCATTTACCTGATCCACCAAAAGTTTCAGACCTCCCGGCAGCTTCTGCTCATTGACCTTCCAGTCACCCAGGCTCGTGCTGTCATCATTACGGTGTCCGAACCAACCATCGTCCATGACCAACATTTCGATCCCAAGCTTTGATGCCTGCTTTGCAATCTTTAATAATTTATCGGTGTTAAAATCAAAGTACGTAGCTTCCCAGTTATTGATCAGAATCGGACGCTTTTTATCCCGGTATTCTCCACGGATCAGATGCTCGCGGTACATATCATGATAATGATGCGTCATACCGCTAAGCCCCTCTGAAGAATAAGTCATTACTACTTCGGGCGCAGCAAAGCTTTCTCCCTGCTCCAGTTTCCATACAAAATTCTCCGGATGGATCCCCATAGTCATACGGATGGAGTCGAACTGTGACAGCTCTGCCTGTGCCAGGAAATTACCGGAATATACAAAATGCATGCCGTAGACTTCACCGGTATCCTGCGTTGCATTTTCTGACAGCAATGCAATAAACGGATGCTCCTGGTGGGAGGATTCTCCTCTGACAGACCCAACGCTCTGCTTACCATGCATCAGGCTTCTCCTCTCCATCTGACGTTCTCTCCCCCAGGAACCGTGCAAGGTAAGGATGTCATACTTTTCATCCGTGCAATCCAGATCCAGGCAGGCAGACATAACTTTTGTCAGATAAATCGGCTGTTCTGCTGTATTTTTCAGGATTACACTGCGGGTGATCACATCTACTTTTTCAAATGTAGTATAGATCAGTTCTGCCGTCAAACCGGTCGTCTGGTCCTCCAGGTGCAGGATCAGGGTGTCGCAATCCTCCTCTCCCGGAAAAGTAGAAGGCAGCCCGGGAAGCGCGGGCTTCCCCTTTACGATCTCATGGGAGACGTAATTTAGCTGCACTCCCACATGTCCTCCCACGGTCCGGATGGAGACAGCACTCTCTCTGTAGTCTCCTAACCCGTTCCCCGGATACTCCATAGGGAAAGAGTCCAAAAAAGAGACCCGTTCTCTGTTATTTTTGGAAGGAACAAAAGGTGCTTCTCCGGTGCGCATCAGATATACCGGTGCCGGTGTGCCTTCGGTATACTGCAATTTCTGACCGTAGTATACATGCCCCACAAAATTCTCCTCATCCACAACAGCCATGATGTAGCTGGTGTGTTCTGTATCCAGCCAGAAGGTTCTGTCCTGTTCTATGTATCTGATTGCCATACTTTTACCTCTTTCTTTCCGGAATAAAAATTTTTCTAAAAAACAGCATCCGCTTTCCAAAAATCGTCATTTCCAAACTTCTCCGAGCGGCAAGTGCGCCCCTGTCTTTTATGCTTTCTGTTGATATATCTGTCACAAATGTAAAAAATCAAACGGTGCTTCCGTTTCTGCCTTCAAAAACTGCATCAGCATCAGTCCGCAGCGCATGGATACCCGCTCTTGTCTCAGGATCCGGAGTACCTCCTGTCTGTCCGCCAGGATCACCTGAATATCCTCAGTGTTCTCCATCTGCTGTCCCACCTGCTCCGTCACCGTGCCGAAGATCATACTACCGCTCTCGTCCGTCAACCCCTGCGCCAGGAAAAAGCCTCTGCGGAATGCCGGCTCCCCGCCTTCATATACCTTCAGTTTCCAACCGGTCTCCTCGATCATCTCCCGGCAGGCAGCCTCCGAAGCCGTCTCTCCCGGCTCGATCAATCCTGCTGGCAGTTCATAGAGATAATCGTCCATGGGGTAACGGTACTGCCGCACCAGTACCAGATGTTGTCCATCCTCCGTTACCGCATAGACCGCCATACCTTCGGGGCGCAGGCTATGAGTCTTATGTTTGATATTATCCTCACCATTGCGGGAAGCAAAATAATAGTGAAACGGCGTCCCGTCCCGCCCCAGTGCATCGATATGATACAGATTTAAAAACGGATTGTCCGTCAGCTTTTCTATGCCCCGGTAATGTTTTTCATCCTTATTCCGCATTCAATATTTCCTCCAACAGTGCCACCGCCAGTTCCGGGTTTTTCATGCCATCCGCCAGTCCTACCGCTGCCGTGTGCTCATACCAGCCGGTCTTTTGCACCCAGACATTATCTTCCAGCCTGATTCCCGCCACGATCGTCTCTCCCGTCATGGTATTTAACACTTTGATCTGCTGATCTTCATATCTGTCCAATAGCTCCTGAGGCAGATAATCCCTTAAATCCACCAGATAATCCGTGCCGCCCATGAGCTTCAAAAACTCTTCGTCAGAAAAAAACACATCCACCGACCGGGTCATGAACAATACCTGGATCGTGCTGAGATTCGTGGAATCCACGTCGGAATCCGAGTTCGGATCGATCCAGATCGTATAATTCAGGTTCACCACATCCCGTTTGGACATCACACCGTGTTCCCGCAGGAAATCTGTAAAATAATCCGGACCGGTGGCTTCGATGTGCTCTCCGTCCGTATTCACTGCCATGACTCCCATGACGAAGCTTGTCTTGGTGGCAAAATGCACGATCAGGAAGATCAGAATGACGATTCCCGTTGTCACGCCTATGGTAACCCGCAGATAATAGTCTATAAAATACTGCCATTTTTCAGCAGGAGACAGTTGTTTCCATTGTTCTTTCTGCCGGATACGGTCTTCCTTTTCCAAATTGCTGTCTCCCTTCTGTTTCTCAAATCTTCCATCTGATAACATCCTGCTTTTAATACTATATCAATCTTTAGTATATCAAACTAATTTAATCTTGTATAGCAGGCTTTTTAATATATTTTAGGTTTATTATTGTTAAAAATAAACAGAAAAAGCCCTGTCATGCACTTCAATTAACATGACAGAGCTTTGTCTTTTCTATTTGTTCGATCAGATAAGAAGGGGAAATGCTTTAGCGATCCATCTCCGCAATGCGTCCGGTGGACTTATGCTCCTTGATGATCCCCTGAATCTCCTTCAGGTCAGTGCACAGCAGGTCACCGGGGATGGTGTTCTTAAGTGCACTGATGGCATTACCGTATTCCAGTGCCCGCTGGTACTCGCCGGGATGTGCCAGCAGTCCATAGAGGACACCGGAGATATAAGCGTCACCGCTTCCGATACGGTCTACAACTTCGATATCGGTGTACGGAGCCTCTTCATAATAGGTATCATCCTTGGCGCTGTAGATAATAGAACCGAAGGTATGACGCTTCGGGCTATGTACGATACGCTGTGTGGATGCCACGATGGAAATCGGATACTCCTCCGTGAAGCTCTTCATAATGCTCTTGGCATCGCCTTCCTTCAGGAAAGTCAGGCGTGCGGTGTCCTCGGAGCAGAAGAAGATATCTACATAAGGCAGAATGGATTCGATGCATTCCTTCGCCTCAGCACCGGTCCACAGATTGCCGCGGAAGTTCACATCGAAGGAGATGATGGCTCCCTGCGCCTTGAAACGCTTGATCATCTCAATGGCGGTTGCTCTCAGCTCGGGGCTCAGCGCCAGTGTAATACCACTGGTATGGAAGCAACGGGTATCACTATACAGGCTGTCATCATAGTCCGCAACACTCAGTTTATTGATAGAAGTATTCTTACGGTCATAGACAATACGGGGTTTTCTCGGATAAGCGCCATTCTCATAATAGTACACACCCAGTCTCGCATCCTTATCATCGTCATATACCAGATAGTCATCGCTGACGCCGCAGAGACGTACACGGTTCTTAATATATACACCAAGGTCATTGGCCGGCAGCTTGGAGATGATACCACAGCGCAATCCCAGCATTGCCGCACCGGTGATGGCATTCAGTTCTGCACCTCCGGCCTGCTTGCTGAAGCTGTCGCCTCTGGTGATACGCTCATTATCGGGCGGTGATAATCTCAGCATGATCTCTCCCAGGGAGAGCAGGTCAAATTCCTTTTTCTCAGTCAGTTCCATAATATAAACTCCCATCTGCATTTTTGCCAAATGTTGTATCGGAATCTCTCCGGTGTTCCTCACAGTGTGCCATTGAAACCCCTTACATTTTCTCTTTACATTTGTACTATAACACAAATATATGGCGTCGGTAAAGGTGCCAGACATAAATTAAAAATTTAACGAAAATACTGAATTTGCCGTCAATATCTGCTATAATCAATCTGTATTATCATTCTAAGAATTGAGGTATTTTTATGCATTCAAAATTCCTTTCCGATAGTAACACTTTTTACAGACGTTATTGTCCGGTTCTGATTCTGTTACTGGGAGCACTTCTGCGTCTGTTATACCTGTCCCGGGTGCCCGGTGGCCTACATCAGGATGAGGCTTTTGTCCTGCTGAACTCCTATGACCTTTTACACGAAGGCCGGGATTCCGCAGGCTATGCATTCCCCATCTATATGTCCAGCTGGGGAGACGGGCAGAGTGCCATGTACTCCTGGCTTCTCACTCCTCTCCTACTGTTGAACAAAGGGATTCCCACTACTTTTCTCGGAAGGCTTCCTCAGGCACTGGTAGGTATTCTAACGCTTTGGTGCGTCTATTGTCTGGTAAAGGAAATGTTCGGCCACACTGCGGGTCTCTGGGCCTTATTCGCCTTAAGCGTCTGTCCCTGGCACATCATGGCCTGTCGTTGGGCATTGGATGCCAATATGGCCCCCGGTTTTCTCATGTTTGGTCTGTACTTTTTCGTACGGGGCATGAATGACAACCGTTATCTGTTGCTCTCGGCACTTTTTTACGGTCTCTCCCTCTATTGCTACGCAGTGATCTGGCCGATGCTTCCCATCCTGCTGGCTCTGCAGGTATGTTACGGGATCCGCTATCATAAAATCCATTGCAACCGTTACAGCGTTCTGTCTGTTCTGCTCCTGTTTGTCCTGGCATTACCGTTGCTTTTATTTGTCCTGGTCAATCAGGGACTGTTGCCGGAGATCGCCTTACCCTGGATCACCATTCCCAAAACACAGAGGTATCGCGGCGGAGAGATTGCTTTTTCCCTAAGTTCTGTTTATGCGAATTTCAAAAACACGGCGCATTTATTGTTATTGCAGGATACCGGAAGTCCCTATGATTTTCTGCCGCCCTGGGGTTTATTTTACGACATTGGCCGCCTTTTCATCCTGATCGGAATCGTCTGTATGCTGTACCGGCTGATTCGTTCTGTGCGGCAGCATGTGTTTTGCTGGGAATTCTTCCTGTTTGCCCAGCTGATGGGAGGTGGAATCACCTCGCTGCTGGTCACCGCCAGGATGCATCAGATCAATGATCTCTATATCCCGCTTGTCTTATGCGAGGCATATGGTATCTGGAAATGTTCCTGCTTCCTGAAGGGGAAGTCTCAATCTCTCGGCAGGATTTTTACAGGCTGCACCACTGCATTCTTCCTCATCTGTCTGGTTCTGTTCCAAAAGGACTATTACACCAAGTATGCGGAAACTACAAACGCTTATTTTTCCCAAGGTGTAGAAGACTGTGTTGCGTATTCGATGAAACAGTGCAAGACGCTCGGTCTGACTACAATCAGCGCGGAAAAGGCAACGCAATGGCCCAGACTGCTTCTGTATACACAAACATTGCCTTCCCAGTACTTGGCTACCGTTACCTATGATGTTGCCCCGGCTCCGGCCGCCTTTACCACCGCTGACGGAATCCGGGTCAATACGCGCATCAATTACGATACCATATCCACTGACAGTATTTATATTATTTACTACACAGAGGCCGATCTGTTCAAAGACAGCTTCACCCTGACACCTTTTTATGACTGGTATGTTGCTGTCCCTAAATAGCCTCCATGTAATCAAAATAGTCATCTTCGCTGGCAAATAAGATATATTCGTTCTCCACATATCCCATGTATCCGCTGGCTGTTACATATCCCTTCATAGTAAAATACCTCCTTATCAGAAGCCTTTTGTTTGCTGTTCTGATAAGAAGGTATCTTTTTTAATGTCCCATAAAATTCTCTCAATTTTCCTGAGCCGGCAATTTTTCCAGCACCAGTTCTTTCATTTCTTCCAATAATTCCTCGGTTTTCCCCATCAGGAGTTCCGCATCAGTCTCTACCAGTCCCGTTTTTTTGTATTTATAGGTAAAAAAAGGATTGCCGTATGCGGTGAAGCTCATTTCCTCACCATGTTTTTTCAGAAACGCTGGGATCTTCAGCGGGTCTATGGCTGCATCCGGTCGGAAATTAAAGGTGATCCGTCCGTTTTTGCCCTTGATCTCCGTCATATCCAGTGCGTGTGCCGCCATGCGGATCAGTGCGATCCGCAGCAGATTATCCACTGCCTTGGGGATATTGCCAAAACGGTCTAACAGCTCATCCTTCATCTCATCCCGCTCTTTCAGCGTCTCAATGCCGGCGATGCGCTTATAAATATCCAGTTTCTGCGTTTCATTCACAATATATTCCGCTGGAATATATGCATCCACATCCAGGTCGATCACCGTGGTGAAATCCACCGTCGTATGGATTCCCTTCAGATTCTGCACCGCCTCATTCAACATTTTGCAGTAGAGGTCGTATCCTACGGCTTCCATGTGGCCATGTTGGCTCATCCCCAGCAGATTCCCGGCCCCACGGATCTCCAGGTCCCGCATGGCAATTTTGAAACCGCTGCCCAGATCTGTGAATTCCTTGATCGCCGCCAGCCGTTTCTCCGCTACTTCCTTTAACATTTTGTCCCGCTTATACATCAGAAACGCATAGGCATTCCGGTTGGAGCGTCCCACGCGGCCTCTGAGCTGGTAGAGCTGGGACAGCCCCAGATTATCCGAGTCATGAATGATCATGGTGTTTACATTAGAGATATCCAGCCCGGTCTCTATAATAGTAGTGGACACCAGCACATCGATCTCTCCGTTGATGAAATCAAACATGATCCGTTCCAGTTCATGCTCCTTCATCTGCCCGTGTGCATATGCCACATTTGCTTCCGGCACCAGTTTCGCGATCTGTGCCGCAATATCCGCAATATTATTCACACGGTTATAGACATAGTAGACCTGTCCGCCCCGGGCCATCTCCCGGACAATAGCCTCTCTGACCAGTTCATCGTTGTATTCGCAGACAAAAGTCTGGATCGGCAGCCTGTCGTTGGGAGCCTCCTCCAGCACGCTCATATCCCGGATACCGATGAGGCTCATGTGCAGGGTACGGGGAATCGGTGTTGCCGTTAATGTCAGCACATCCACGTTCTCTTTTAGTTTCTTGATCTTCTCCTTATGAGCCACGCCAAAACGCTGCTCCTCATCAATGATCAACAGACCCAGATCCTTGAACTTCACATCCGCCGACAATACTCTGTGAGTACCAATGACGATATCCACCATTCCCTTTTCCAGATCTTTTACTGTCTTTTTGATCTCCGAAGATGTGCGAAAACGGCTCATCAGGGCAATATTGACCGGGAAATCCTTCATTCGCTGCACAAAAGTGTTGTAATGCTGCTGTGCTAAAATGGTGGTAGGCACCAGGTACACCACCTGTTTGCCCTCCTGTACTGCTTTGAAGGCAGCGCGGATCGCGATCTCTGTCTTACCATATCCCACATCTCCGCAGATCAGACGATCCATGATCCGATGGCTTTCCATGTCGGCCTTGGTATCCGCGATAGCACTCAGCTGATCCTCCGTCTCCTCAAAAGGAAACATTTCCTCAAACTCCCGCTGCCATACCGTGTCTTTTCCAAAGGCATAGCCCTCACTCTGCTGGCGCACCGCATACAGCTCCACGAGATCCTTCGCCACGGCACTGACCGCACTGCGGACCTTGGTCTTGGTATGTTCCCATTCCTTGCCACCCAGCTTATTCAGCTTCGGCTTCTTCGCCGCATCGGCGGAGGCGTATTTCTGGATCACATCCAGTCCGGTAGCGAGAATGTACAGATTGCCACCGTCCCGGTACTCAATCTTCAGGTAATCCTTGACAATGTTTTCTACCTCTACCTTTTCGATGCCTTTGTATATCCCCAATCCGTGGGTCTCATGCACTACGTAATCACCGATCTTCAGGTCGTTGAAATCATTGATCTTCTGCCCCTGGTAGAGTTTTTTCTTTTTTTTCTTACGCTTCTCCGCCCCGAAAATATCACTCTCGGACAGCACTACAAATTTCAGCCACGGGTATTCGAATCCCTTATTCACATGACCGTAATAGGTCAGGATCTCTCCGGGCTGTACCTCCCGCATGGGGTCTTCCGTATATACTGCCGTGAGTCCCGCACCGCCGTCTTCCGCATTCCGCAGATCCTCTGCCAGACGTCTTGCGCGAGTACGGGATCCGGACAGCAGCAGCACCCGATATCCGCTTTTTTTATATTTTTTCAGGTCTTTTACCAGGGATTCAAAGCTGTTGTTATAGGGGGCAATGTTGCGGGCTGCAATATCCACATGTTTTTCCGTCCGGAAATAGCCGTACTTGGTCTCCATGGTAGCCAGTGTCACCACGGCATTTTTCTCCAATGTGGCCGCCACCTGCTCTCCGCTGTATAGAATATTCATCTGTCCCGGTAGCACATAGCCTTTTCTCGCACGCTGCTCCATGCTCTCCCGGAATTCCAGTTCAATGGCGTCCGCCTGCTCTTTCACCCGCGCCGGTTCATCAATATAGAAGACCAGAGATCGTCCCGCCATATCCGCCAGCAGCTCCGGCATAGTCACCGTATTTTCATAAAAATATCGGATATATCCTTCCAGGTTCGCTTTGCTCTGGAATTCCAACAGCTGTTCCTTCAACTCGCTTACCTGGGTGGCGATCCTGTGGGCTTCCTCCGGCTGGTAGGCATCCCGGAAAATTTTCTCCTGTTTGGCGGCTTCCTTCTCCAGTCTGGCGATTCCCTTGCGAATCTGCTCCTCAGACAACACGAACTCCGTCGCCGGGTAGACCGTGATACTCTCCAGCTTCTCAATGGAACGCTGGCTTAAGATATCGAAGCTGCGGATGGATTCCACTTCATCCCCCCACAGTTCGATACGGTAGGGATTCTCCTCCGTCAGGTCAAAAATATCCACAATACCGCCACGCACGGAGAATTGCCCTGGGCTTTCCACCTGATAGGCTTTCTCGTATCCCATAGCTACCAGCCGGGATGCCAGTTTACTCTCGTCCAGGCTTCCGCCCCGTTCGGTGCGGATAATATCCTGCTCCTGCCACAATACCTGGGGTGTCATCAGCGCCGCGTAGGTGGTGACAATGGTGACAGGCTTGCCCTCCACGACTCTGCGCAGAGTCTTGATCCGCTCCTGCACCAGCTGATTACCATGAATATCTGCCTGGAAAAAGATCAGGTCCTTCGCCGGATACAGCATGACATTTCTATCATAAAACCGGTATTCCTCGTAGATTTCCTTGGCTTTTAAGTCATTATAAGTAACGATGACCTTGTATTTCAGGCCATCGCTGAGTCCGTAGATCATATGAAGCTTCTGTGAGTCCACGCAGCCGGACAGAGCGATGGTTCCCTTTCCCTGTCTGACGCCTTTACGGATCTCATCATATTCCGCCACTTCTTTCAATGGTGCAAGTAGTGCCTGCATTTTTTCACGCTTTCTTACTGTTAAAATGGTTCATGGCTGCATCTGCGCTCTCCGTGATGATCATACGGATCGCTTCTGCGGCGGTCTTCGCTGCTTCGTCCATGACGGTGCGTTCTTCCGAGGGGAAATGTCCCAATACATAATCTGCCAGGTCATAATTCTTCGGCTTCTCGCCTACCCCCATACGGACGCGGATAAAAGTATCATGCCCTAACATCTTGATGATATTCTTAAGCCCATTGTGCCCGCCGGCGCTGCCCTTTTTGCGGATGCGGAGCTGTCCCACATCCAGGCTGATGTCGTCAGAGATCACGATCAGCTCTGTCGTATCGTCCACCTTATAATAGTCTACGATCTCCCGGATGCTCTCTCCGCTCAGGTTCATGAAGGTCTGGGGCTTCGCCAGGATCACCTTCTGTCCCGCCACGTAACCCTTGCCGATCAGCGCCTTATGCTTGTTCTCCATGACGGCGATATTTTCTTCTTCTGCTAATCTGTCTATGACATCAAAACCGATATTATGTCTCGTATTTTCATATTCTTTGCCGGGATTCCCCAGCCCTGCGATAATATACATATACTTCTCCTTACTTTCTTGCAATCAATGCGTTATCTTATATTTTCGCATTTTTACGCAGAAAATGCAACTATTGGATATTTTGACACAGGGCTTGACTTTTCCCAGATTATTGTTATACTGAAACAGTTGTACAGCCCATAAAAACAAGGTCTTACAGGGCTCGCCGATTTCCGGCGTAAAATGAATCGAGTGTTCGTGACCTTCCACTCGTAAAACAAAACTAAAGGAGAAAACAAATGAACAAAAAAGTACTGTACCTCGTACACGGAGCGGTGATCGCTGCTCTCTATGTTGTGCTGACCATGTTAGCCAACGCTCTGGGACTGGCTAATTATGCCATTCAGGTCCGCTTCTCGGAAGCCCTGACGATTCTTCCCGTATTTACCCCTGCTGCCATACCGGGACTTTTCCTGGGATGTATCATCAGCAATACCATGACCGGCTGCATGCTGCTTGACATTATCTTCGGCAGCCTGGCAACGCTGATCGGTGCATTTGGCACTTATCTGCTGCGTGATAAGAACAAATGGCTGGCTCCTCTGCCTCCCATCATCGCCAACACCATCATCGTTCCTTTCGTGCTGGCTTATGTGTATCATTTAGAGGGTGGCATTCCTTATTTCATGCTGACCGTAGGCATCGGGGAAGTGATCTCCTGCGGCATCCTGGGCATGCTGCTTCGCACCGTGCTGCAGAAATATCGCAAATACATTTTTGACGTACAGAAATAAGCAATTTAATTCTCTATTCTCATGTACGTGATGAAATGATTGCCATTCTCAGCAAACCACGCTGTGGCATCATTCATTCCCTTCTTATACAGCTTGCCGGTGGCAGGTTCCATAATGACCACATTGAATTCATTAAATCCTGTCACCAGCACTGCTTCCCCATCCTCCAGGATCGCCAGTACCGGAATATCCTGATTCACGTAATACAGCACCGCATCCAGCGTACACCCACTTAAATCCAGTACCTGTACTCCCGTCATATTTTCCGACAGGATCGTAGTAGCGGTCTTGCCCTGCGCCAGATCGTACTCGGTGTTACGGGTAATTCCGGCATGTCTGAGAATGTTATCCAGGCATACAGCCAAGCTGTTCTTCTGCTCCGTGACGCTCTCTTCCTTGATGGCCATGATCTGATTCCTGCTGACACGGTTTCCTTTGAGCCATACCGTAACTCCGCGGTCATTGGTCACAATGCCGGACGTGTCATAGGCTTCCTTCACCGCCGTGCCCGGAGCACTGTAGATACCGCATACGCCATACGCATTGCAAACATAATACCGGGGCACTTCACTGACCGCATCCAGTTCCAGCTCTCTGCCGCCCTCGAATACAACCTCCTTGGGGTTCAGCACCTTGATGGTCTTCGCATCAATGGAAGATTTCGTCTGAATCTGCACATAGCGCTCATAAATATCGATATTTGCCGTGACCACTTTATTCTGTCCGGCTTCTTCTTCCACATTGTTCATGATCTGGTCATCCAGGATCTCCTGGTAGCTGCCGTTCTCCGTCCGCTGCAGGCGGGACAGTGTGATCTGGTTGCTCTCGATCGTACATCCCACGACATAGATTCCTTCCTGCCCGTATTCTTTCAGGCTGGCACCGGAAGAATTACTGATACATACCTTATACATAGGATAGAAGATCTGTCCGGAATTCTCCGTGCGGATATCGCTCTCCCTTGCCACTCCATAGATGATGTCCTCTCCCATAAAGCCAAGAGGACGGATGGTATCCCCATCCTCAGCCCGGATCACGGTCTGTTCTCCGGTATTCAGGTTCCGCACATTCAGCTGATCACTGTGATTGATATCGTCCCCTTCCTGCCATACGATGATCTCATGATTCTCCGATACCTGAAGACTGTCATCCTGCCGGATGCTTACCAGCTGCTCTGCGCTTCGGTTCTCCAGATCCACATCATAGACACCGTTTTCGAGGAAAAAGTACAGATGCTGCTGCCTGTTCCGGTACAAAAGCTGGCCCATCTCGTCTTTCAGCACCGCATAACTCTTGGAATATGGAATATAGACCTCTTCCTCGATGGTGTTCAGCGAATTGTCGTAACTTAAGATCTGAATACCGGTCTCGCCCTCATGTCTTCCGCGGTTCATGTAGCCGTATACGGCAAATTTTACATTGCCGCCCTCGTCCACATCGAGGATCTTGATACCGTGATGGTCATACAGCGTACGACAGTCCGCATTGTCCTTATCATAGAAAGAGAAGATCACCGTAAGCCCATTGGTCACCGCGTTATAGCAAAGCAGCTGTCCCCTATCGGAAAATACCACGGTATTTCCATCGGTGCTCTCCATCATGTCCACATTTTCATCCGTGATCCCCAGGAGGATCTTATCATTGGCATACATCCGCCCGGTATCCGGGATCTGCGTCATGGTCCGCTCATAATCCAGCAGATACATTCTCTCCGAGGTATATCTGACGCGATAGTATTCTTCCACGCTATAATATATCTTATTTTTCCCCTCACCGGTAGACACTACAAAATCCATCAGTAGGGAAGCAATGTTCCCATTCACCTGTACCAGGCGCAGGGAAGCTGCTCCCTCCTGGACAGGCTCCAGGTTACCCCAAGTAATCTGTTGGAAATTGCTGTGGATGTTCACTTTGTGAAAAGTACCGTTATCCGTCAGTTTCGAATTCGGTTCCAGGTATTTAGTCAGTTCCTTTGCCGCTTCTTTGTCATACAGTTTCCCATGGAAATCCGATGCGAACTCCAGGATCTCTGCGATATGCAGGTCGTCGTTCCACAGAATCGTCGTATAATAGTAGACCTTCTGTTCCCCTTCCAATTCCAGGATCAGGGTCAGGCTGTACTGTGTATTGGTATCGATCAGGTCTTTTAAAGTCAGCGTGACCGGAAAGCTTTTACCTCCCGCCTTCCATCCGGTGACTTCTCCGTTCTCTATAAGTCGGGAACCGTCAATGCTGCGGACTTCCATGGAAATTCCCGTGATTTCTCTGCCATAGGTATCCACGGTAAAATTTGCCTGTCTGCCCGCACCTAGCATAGTCACGGTATCTTTCTGGTATGCGACATCCATTTCCACTGTGTTGCCATGCAGCTCGTTGCATGCCACACCGCCGCTCTCCATGGTGATCACAGGAAGTGTCGCCGGAGCCATTTCCATGGTCATGTTATTATGTCCCTGATTCATAATGCCGCCGATGATAAACGCTGATGCTATAAACACCACAACGCACACGGCAATTTTAATAATCGTTTTCTTCATTCTTGCTTCTTCACTCATTTATTATTCAGCAGTTTGTCCAGTGTCGGCGCCACATGCAGCAGTTCCTCCACAGTACGGATATCCGTACTGTGCTTCGGGCGCATGCTGCCCTTTTTCACCGCACGGATCAACAGATTCTTCGGAGTATGTTCCATGTCGATGAATTCCAGTATCTGTGTCTCGTACCCCTGCTGTTCCAGGAGATTCGCTCTGAGGGCATCTGTAAGCAGTGCCGCGATACGTTCCTTGATGATCCCATATTTCAATACCGGCTTCAGAGAATCACACTGAATCTGTCTGTTCAGTTCGTGCTGACAGCAGGGTACCGCCAGGATAACTCTGGCTCCCCATTTTACCGCTTTGTCCAGGGCATAATCCGTTGCCAGGTCACAGGCATGCAGTGTCACCACCATATCCGCGACATCCGTTCCCTCATATGTGCTGATGTCTCCCCGTTCAAATTTTAATCTGTCATAGCCCAGCTTCTCCGCCAGTTCATTGCAATGTTTGATCACATCAGTCTTCAGATCCAGTCCGGTCACCTGAATATCTCTATGCTGTAATTCGTGCAGATAGTAATACATGGCAAAAGTAAGATAAGATTTGCCGCAGCCGAAATCAATGATCCGGATCGTCCGGTCTGTCGGCAGTTCATTGATCACATCCTCGATGAATTCCAGATAGCGGTTGATCTGGCGGAATTTATCGAATCTCGCCTTCGTCACACGGCCGTCCGGCGTCTGCACACCCAGTCCCACCAGAAAATCCACAGGCTTTCCTTCCTCTAAGATATAATGCTTGGTACGGTTATGCGAAAGTGCCTGCAGATCCTCCTGTTCGGGAGCGGTACTTTTCCCCGTTTTTGATACACCGTTATTTTTCACCTTCAGAGTCAGCTTTCCTTTTTTACTGACTAACGCCGTAGCCTGTAAGCTTTTTGCCGTAAATTCTCCCTGCCGGAACTGTTCCTGCAATGCGGCACAGATTCCGTCCGTCATCTGCGCCGCTGTATAATTCTCATGAAATACCTGCGTTCCTTTGTATCTCGTCTCCTGAAACAATAATTCGTCCCGGATCAATACCGGTCGGATCTTTACTTTCTGTATCTGTTCCGGATTACGACTGTTGCTTAGAATGATCTGTTGCAGATCTTTATTCAAAATTTTCTGTAAAAGTATTTTCAATTCTTCCATAGTTTATCCTGCTTCCATACGCTTCATGCCTGATGAATTCACAGTGTTCATTGTAACATAAATGCTTCCTCTTTGCTATAAAAATGCAATCATTCCGCGTTTTCCGCCGTGTCTTCTCTTGTAGATCTCATCACACACCAGTACCTGGATCAGATCTCCGGAGACTTTTCCCGATTCCCGCTCCAGGATCTTACCAATGGTATCAGCGATCCGGTAGAGGCTGAAGCGGTCCGGATATTCGTCATAGATCATACTTCCTTCGTAATCGTATTTGTCCAATATTTCCGCAATCCTGCGCTGACAGCGTCTGACTTCTCCGGGATAGGTCTGCTGCAGATATTCCAAGTCATTTAATATTTCTTTTTCATCCATTCTTCCGGGATATCCGGGCAATGTCATAAAAAACGGTCTTGCTACCATTTTAAAATGCCTCATGCTTTTTTATAGCATATGCATTTTCTCTCTATAAAGTGAAAAACAGGTGCTGCGAAAATTATCGCAACACCTGAATTCTCGCCATTGCTCTCTGCAATGCCGTCTCTGCTCTGGCAATATCCGTCTCCGGCGTCTTGCTGCGCAGTCTCTCTTCCGCACGGTGCAGTGCTGCCTCCGCACGGTTCTCATCGATCTCATTGGGCCATTCGATGATCTCTGCCAGAATGATAACTCCCTCGGGAAGGATCTCGGCGAATCCGGAATGCAGTGCTGCCTCCTTCTCTCCGTCCTTCTCCGTAATATGCAGGATACCCGGCTTCACGATCACCGTCAGGGGAATGTGTCCCGGAAGGACACCGATCTGTCCTTCCGTGGTATTGAATTCTACCATATCCACAGTTCCCTCATAGAATACTCTTTCCGGGGTTATGATACGAAGTTGAAAATCTTTATCTGCCATATCTGAACTCCCCTCTCATGCTATGCATGAACCTTTGCCAGTACATCATCGATGCTTCCGGCATTCAGGAAGTAGCTCTCCGGAATATCATCATGCTTGCCATCCAGGATCTCACGGAATCCGCGGATGGTCTCGCTGATCGGTACGTATTTTCCCTCCAGACCGGTGAACTGTCCTGCCACGAAGAAGGGCTGGGACAGGAATCTCTGGATCTTACGGGCACGGGATACGACCAGCTTGTCTTCCTCGGACAATTCGTCCATGCCGAGGATGGCGATAATATCCTGTAATTCCTTATATCTCTGCAGGATCTCCTGTACACCGCGGGCGGTCTCATAATGCTCCTTACCTACGATTCTGGGATCTAAGATACGGGATGTGGACTCCAGAGGATCTACTGCGGGATAGATTCCCAGTTCTACGATAGAACGGGACAGAACCGTGGTGGCATCCAGATGTGCGAATGTGGTCGCAGGTGCCGGGTCTGTCAGGTCATCCGCAGGCACATAGACTGCCTGTACGGAAGTAATGGATCCGTTCTTGGTGGATGTGATACGCTCCTGCAGCGCACCCATCTCTGTCTGTAAGGTAGGCTGGTATCCTACTGCGGAAGGCATACGGCCTAACAGTGCGGATACCTCACTTCCTGCCTGGGTGAAACGGAAAATGTTGTCGATGAACAGCAGCACATCCTTACCACCCTTGTCACGGAAGTACTCTGCCATGGTCAGTCCGGTCAGACCGACTCTCATTCTCGCTCCGGGAGGCTCATTCATCTGTCCGAATACCATGGTGGTCTTGTCCAGTACGCCGGACTCCTGCATCTCGTGATACAGGTCGTTACCCTCACGGGTACGCTCACCTACACCGGTGAATACGGAATATCCGCCGTGCTCGGTAGCGATATTACGGATCAGCTCCTGGATCAGGACGGTCTTACCTACTCCGGCACCGCCGAACAGACCGATCTTACCACCCTTCTGATAAGGGCAGAGCAGGTCAACGACCTTAATACCGGTCTCCAGCAGTTCTGTGTCCGTAGACTGCTCTGCGAAGGTCGGTGCAGCACGGTGGATAGGCTCGTAAGATACCCCCTCCGGTACCGGCTTGTTATCAATCGGCTGACCCAGTACATTAAATATTCTGCCCAGGGTATTTTCTCCTACCGGCACGGAAATCGGAGCTCCGGTGGCGATTGCCTCCATTCCTCTTACCAGTCCGTCGGTAGTACCCATGGCGATACATCTGACAGTATCATCACCCAAGTGCTGGGAGACTTCTACTACCAGTTCTCCTCCATCTCTGGTAGGGATGCGGATCGCGTCATTGATCTCGGGAAGTTTGCCCTCATCGAATCGTACATCCAGTACGGCACCGATGACCTGGGTGATCCTTCCTTTATTCTCTCCTGCCATTTCTACCTCTTTCCTGCCCACTGATGGGCATGTTCCAATAATTAAAGCGCCTCTGCGCCTGCAATGATCTCTGTAAGCTCCTGGGTAATGCTTCCCTGTCTTGCGCGGTTGTACTTCAGTGACAGATCACTGATCATATCCTCCGCATTGCTGGTGGCATTATCCATGGCCTGCATACGGGCACCGTTCTCACTGGCTGCTGCTTCCATCAGTGCACCATAGATCAGACTGGAAATATATTTCGGTATGATCATATCCAGTGCTTCCACATCTTCCGGCTCAAAATTCATCAGTGCGTCAGCACCCTCTGCGGAGTCTTTCGCGTCTGCATCATATTCCACAGGCAGAAGCTTCAACAGCTTCGGCTCATGGCTCACCGTGTTTTTAAAATGTGTATATGCCAGATAGATCTCTCCGATCTCTCCGGCTGCAAATGATGTCAACAGCTTCTGTGACAGAAGCATTGCTTCCGCATAAGCCGGTTCCTCAATAACCTCCGGATAGGATTCCTTCACGGTATATCCTTTTCTCTCCAGGATCTCCCGGCCCTTATTACCGATGGCATAGACTACCACGTCTTCTGTCTTCCAGTCCTCCTGTCCGGTGATCAGTTTGGCTACGTTGGAATTGTAACCGCCTGCCAGACCTCGATTGGAGGTAATGACAATGACCGCCTTTTTCGGGGAAGCACCCGGAACTAGATATTTGTGTTCCAGATGACCTACCCTGGACAGGATATTATTTACGGTATCATACATACAGTCAAAATACGTCTGAGAACGTTCTGCACCTGCTCTGGCTCTTTGAAGCTTTACCGTAGATACCAGCTTCATGGCCTTGGTGATCTGCTGTGTGCCCTGAATGCTGGTCTTACGGCGCTTGATATCACGCATTGATGCCATAGTTACCTCTCATTCTGCCGTATATCACGGCTGACACACTTATTTCAGAAACTCTGCCTTGAAATCATTCAGTGCCTTCACAAGCTTTTCTTCCGTAGCATCGGAGATCACCTTTTCCTCAGCGATGGCTGCAGGAATCTCGGGATGCTTAGTATCCAGATAATCGAAGAATTCCTTCTCAAATCTGGTGATGTCCTCTACCGGCACATCCAGCAGGAATCTCTTAGTCACCGCATAGATGATGATAACCTGATACTGTACCGGCATAGGCTGGTACTGAGGCTGCTTCAGCACTTCCTTGATACGTTCGCCCTGCGCTAACTTCTCCTTGGTATCTGCATCCAGTTCAGATCCGAACTGTGCGAAGGAAGCCAGCTCTCTGTACTGAGCAAGCTCGGTACGGATCGGCGCCGCGATCTTCTTCATTGCCTTGATCTGTGCCGCACCACCTACACGGGATACTGACAGACCTGCATTTACCGCGGGACGGAAACCGGAATTGAACATTTCTGTCTCCAGATAGATCTGTCCGTCGGTAATGGAAATTACGTTGGTAGGAATGTATGCGGATACATCACCTGCCTGGGTCTCGATGATGGGAAGTGCCGTCAGGGAACCTCCGCCGTATTCGTCACTCATGCGGACCGCACGCTCTAACAGTCTGGAATGCAGATAGAATACGTCACCGGGATATGCCTCACGTCCGGGTGGACGACGAAGGAGCAGGGAGAGTGTACGGTATGCGGTAGCATGTTTACTTAAGTCATCATACACTACCAGTACGTCTTCTCCGTTCTCCATCCACTCCTCACCGATCGCACATCCGGAATAAGGAGCGATGTACTGTAAGGGAGCCAGGTCACTTGCCGTGGATACCACAACGGTGGTATATGCCATGGCACCGAACTCCTCCAGTGTCTTTACGATATTTGCCACGGTAGATGCTTTCTGACCGATGGCTACATAGATACATTTTACGTTCTGACCCTTCTGGTTGATGATCGTATCGATCGCAATAGCGGTCTTACCGGTCTGACGGTCACCGATGATCAGCTCACGCTGACCTCTTCCGATGGGAACCATGGAGTCGATTGCCTTGATACCTGTCTGGAGCGGCGTGTCTACGCTCTTACGAGTGATAACACCACTTGCCACACGCTCAATCTTGCGGAATTTATCGGTCTGTATGGGGCCCTTGCCATCGATGGGCTGTCCTAAGGAGTTCACTACTCGTCCAAGCAATGCATCACCTACGGGCACCTCTACCACACGTCCGGTGGTCTTGACGATATCGCCCTCTTCGATATTGCTGGCACTGCCAAGCAATACGACACCGACATTATCTTCTTCCAGATTCAGCACCATGCCATACACATCGCCGGGGAACTGTAACAGCTCACCCTGCATGGCATTTTCCAGTCCATGTACACGAGCGATACCATCCGCTACCTGGATGACGGTTCCGACATCGGAGACATCCAGCTGGGAAGAATATCTTTCGATCTGTTCCTTAATGACGGAACTTATTTCTTCTGGTCTTAAATTCATGGATCTGTCGCACCTTTCTTTCAGCCGGTCATCCCAGCTGAATATTTAATAATTGTTTCTTCATATCTTCGAGTTTGGTCCGGATACTGCTGTCCACTACCCGGTCACCTACCCGGATCACCATTCCGCCGATCAGTGTCGGATCCACATGGTAATACACATCAAAGGACTGATAAGAAGTCGTTTGAAGCAGCTTTTCTCTCACTGCCTGTTTCTGTTCCTTCGTCAGCTCCACTGCGGTACTTACATATGCGGTTCCCATTCCTTCCGATTCTCTGACCAGTTCGGTAAAATAAGCAAAAATTGCCTTTAATGAACCGTAGCGTTCCTTGGTCACCACGATCTTCAAAAATTCTGCCAGATCGTCGCTTACCCTGCCCCGGAAAACCTTCTCCACCATGGAGAGTTTCTCCTGCTTGGGAATCCCGGGATGCTTCATCAGCTTATCAAAATCGGGATTGTCTTCCAGGATCTTCTGAAGTTCTGCGGTCTCATTCATCAGACGGATCGCATTCCCATGGTCGACCGCCACTTCGAAAAGGGCTTCTCCATAGACTTTGGAAACTAATTTTGCCATGTGTCCTCACCCATTTCCTTCAGCGTCTCTTCGATCAGACTGTTCTGTCTGGCGGTGTCTATGGACGCACCCACAAGCTTACCTGCCATGACAGATGCCACGGATACGATCTCCTGTTTGATCTCGTCGGACATTTTCTGTTTTTCCAGTCTGGCTTCTTCCTGTGCTCTTGCCAGGATTCTGCCTGCTTCTTCCTTCGCCTGTGCGACGATGCGCTCCTCGTTCTGGAGTGCCCGTCTTCTGGCATCACTTAAGATGTCCTCTGCCTCTTTGTCGATGTCTTTCAGCTTCACCTCATACTGTTCCTTCAGTTCTGCGGCTTTTTCCTGACTGGTCTTCGCTTCTTCCAGTTCTCCTCTGATCTTCTCTTTACGATCATTTAAGAACTTTCTCGCCGGATTGAACAGGAAATAGCTGAGCGCCAGGAACAATACGAAGATGGCAATGATCATCAGGCAGGAATCTGCCAGCAGCTGCCAGTCCAGGTCAAACAGTCTTGACATGGTCTCGCCTTCTGTTAATAGTATCATTTTCATCCGCATTCCTTTCGTTTAATCAGGGAAGTAAGGGCTTTACGAACAACAGCAGCATAGCGATCAGCAGACCGTACAGACCGGTGGTCTCGGCAACTGCCTGTCCTAATAACATGGTGGAAGTGATCTCGGACTTAGCACCGGGATTACGTCCTACTGCTGCGGCAGCATGTCCTGCTGCGATACCCTGTCCTACACCGGGTCCGATACCGGCGATAACTGCCAGACCTGCACCGATTGCGGAACAACCTAAGATAAAGTTTTCATTAAAATCCATAGTAAATCCTCCTATTATTGAGATTCTTTCAGAATCTTTCTAGCATTTTAAGCTTACGCGTCTCCTCTTGCATTTGCGATATAAGTCATCGTCAGCATACAGAATACGTATGTCTGGATGGCTCCGGAGAACAGGTCAAAATACACATGCAACGCTGCAGGCCACGCCGTAGCGATCACACCTAACAATCCGTAGATCAATGCCATCATTACCGTTCCGGACAATACGTTTGCGAACAGACGTAAAGACAACGAAATCGGTACAGCGATCTCACTGATCAGGTTGATGGGCAGCCAGATCGGCAGCCAGGGCGGCAGCGGGGAACACATGCCTTCCCAGATCTCCTTCGGCTTCTGGTACTTGAACTGGTTATAATGAATCAATAGAAAAGTCAGTACGCCGAGGGGCAGTGTCACACCATAATCCGCTGTGGGGGGACGAAGTCCCAGCAGACCGGAAATATTACTCACCAGAATGAAGATGAAGATCGTTCCAATGTAGTTATAGAACTTCGGTGCCGCCTTGCCCATGGGAGTATCCACCATGGCGTCCAGCTTCTCCACGATCAGCTCCACCACATTCTGAAAGCCTTCCGGCACTTCTCTGGCTTTGGCCATACAGCGGTTGGCGACAATGGCAAAACCAATGATGATCAACATGACGATCAACACACACACATGTGTGGTCGTTATCCATACCTCATGACCGAAAAAGGAATACTTAAACACGCCATGTATCATAAAATCGATATTATCGGCACCGGATAACAAAATTCCATGTTCCATCGTTTCACCTCCTTATTATTTATTCTGTTGTTCTGTCACTTCTCCGTTCTTTTCGGCTCCTTCCGGGTTCTCCGGGGCATTTTCGCCTCCGGCAGTCTCCTCCGGCATCGCCTGGGGAATCGGATCCGTTTCATGAAACATTTTATTACATAATTTATGGGTAAGCGGCTGTAGAAACGCCGTTACTTTCATACATATCACATAGGAGAAAAAGAAGATCAGAGGATTCATCACCTCTGTCTTCATAAGCACCAGCAATATAAAAATCAGTATCACATAACGCAGGATATATCCGCGGAAGATCATCTTCTGTGCAGTCTTCTCCGGCTGATCCAGCGCCCGGTCCAGGGAACGGTACATATGATATGTTGCTGCAAGCGCAAGCAAGGCACCGAGCCACAGGCTCCCTGCATACATCATTTTATCCTTCACGATAAAGGCTCCGATGATCTGCGCCAGCACTCCCAGAAACAGGATCCCTAAGACCATCTCCAAAACGGTTCTATTTATCTTTTTTAGTGTGTTTCTCATTGCTGTCATCATAAATTGTCCTGGCCATACGGTATACATTCTGCCCTCCGGCCACTGCTCCCATACAGAAAAGCAGGATCATCCAGAAGTTCGTTCCGAAATGTTTGTCCATCCAGACACCCACCGCCGACATCAGGCAGATCGGCACCAGCATGTTGATACCGAATTGCATGATCAGCGCAATCGAACGGAATACGGTTCTGTCATAGGGTTTCTTTTTTCTTGACACTGCTTTCTCTCCGTGTTGATTTCTGCTCTAAGCATATATTTTTGTACATTTTTAAATATATTTTGTCCCCGCAAGACAAACCTATAGTCATTATAACGAAATCTGAACACTCTGTCCAGTAAAATCCCCTTGCTGAAATCGTAAAAAAAATATAAATTCCACCTAAAAAAAAGATTGACTTGGATACTTTCTCGGAAGTACTATTTGAGTAACTATTTTACAGAAATTATGAATGATCACAGAAAGAGGGATTGCCGCAATGCAGACCACTGCCAATGATGAAATTAAGATCCGGACCGCCACACCGGAAGATGCCGAAGCCCTGACTGCCATTTACGCTCCCTATGTGGAGAACACCTCGATCACTTTTGAATACACGGTTCCTTCCGTGGAGGAATTCGCCGAACGCATCCGGCATACCCTCGCCCGTTACCCTTATCTGGTGGCCGAGAAAAGCGGTATTCCCATTGGTTATGCTTACGCTTCCGCTTTCAAAGGACGTGCTGCCTACAACTGGTCTGTGGAAACCTCCATTTATATCAGTCAGGATGTTCGAAGCAGTGGTATTGGCAGCCTTCTTTATCAGAAGCTGGAGGAATATCTGACAGCACAACATATCTGCAATGTATGTGCCTGCATCACTTATCCGAATCCGCCCAGTATTGCTTTTCATGAGAAGCACGGTTACAAGACCGTTGCTCATTTTCATGCTTCCGGCTTCAAGCAGGGGGAATGGCATGACATGATCTGGATGGAGAAGACATTATGTCCTCACACCGTGCCGCCACTGCCTTTTATTCCTTTCCCGGAACTTTGAACGCTATCAATTGATACAAAGGAGAAATGCTATGAACAACGAACTTCAGATCTACCGGAAACGCCTGATCCCGGAAGAATGTATTTTGTTAAAAGATGATATTATCGTAGAACAGAACGATGATTATATTTTGACAAAATGGAAAACGCTGAATCCCAAGACTACTTTTTCCCATGGCTGTTCCTGCTATTATCTGAAGGAAGGGTTCAAGATCAGCAAGTTCTACCGTCATGATGGGTCTCTGTTGTACTGGTACTGCGATATTGTAGAATACACCCGCCGTCCGGAGGACAATGCCCTGATCGTTACCGATCTGCTGGCTGACATTATCCTCTATCCCGACGGAAGAATGCATGTCGTTGACCTGGACGAGCTGGCAGAGGCACTGGAAAAAGGTCTGATCACGCAGGCACAGATGACTGCCTGCCTGCGCCAGTTAAATAACCTGATCACGATCATCTATCGTGACAAATTCGACAGACTGCAGAGTCCTTTGGAAAAAAGCGGACTGTAATTACTGAACTATTCAGAGTAACACAGCAGGTTTCCGATGCAATGTCCCAGCAGCGTCAGCAGGGTGATGTCTTCATCCGACCACTTACGGTTACGATTGAACACTTCAAAATTGATCATTGCATAGGGAATCCCTTCTTTTCTGGACAGACATTGAAGGGCAGCCCCAATCTCCTGCTCCTGTGTCACAGCATAGGCTGCCGGGTTCAGGGAACGAAGTTTTATCATATTGGATTCTACAAAAATACCATCATCACCAAACAGTGCCAGATACCCTTCATCTTCAAACCCGGGACGACCATCCGGAGCCTCCACCACATAATTACCGTTTCTGCAGACAAGGTTACTACCTCTGTCCGAAAAAACAGTAATACCATCCAGATCAAACAGACTGCGGATCTGTTGCAGGCGCTCTTCATTTTTCACAATAGCGTTCACGCCCGATACACATAATTTTGTGATCATCTCTGTGATAGCTTCCCGTTTTTTCTCCTTGGATACCGCATAGGCCATAGCCATGTTCTGCATATCGTCGGTCTCCAGCTTTCCATGCAAACGCTCTTCATATATAATGTGTCGGTTCTTGCCTTTTTCCTTGGCAAGATACAGAGCTTTATCCGCCTTGCGCATCAGATACTCATACTCTGTTCCGTCCACCGGGTATTCCGACACACCGATAGAAGCCGTCACATGGATCTTCGGATCGTATGCCAGTCTGAGTTCCTTCGCAATGGTCTTAAGCAGGGTCTTCAGCTGTTCCCTGGTCTCAACCTTCTCTAACAGAATCACATACTCGTCTCCACCGAATCTGCCGATGACACCTCTCTGTCCTACCAGCTCCTGCATGATCTCTGCCACTCCACGGATCACCTGATCTCCGAAGATATGTCCATAGGTGTCGTTAATATGTTTGAACTCGTCAACATCAATGATCACCAGCCAGCGGATCCGACCGTCCTTCCGATTCAGCTGTTCGATGGTATATTCCGTCCATGCCCGCTTATTCAGCAGACCTGTTCCGGCATCCCTGGCTGCCGGAGTCAGATAGTAGGCTTCCTGCTCACGGTTTTTGTCAGAATCTATGATACCGGCCAGCATGTTCCGGTTTTTCGGAATCCGGGAGGCTCTCACCGTCCACATTCTCTCGTCTTCATCCTGACCGTTGAATTTCATTTCAAAGGAATCTTCGCCATTGCGCAAATGGGCACAAAACGCCCGCAGATGTTCTTCCATTTCGGCAATGTTACTGTCTGTATGTGCGTTCTCCACCATCCGGATCAGATCCTTCAACGATCCCTCAAACTGATTCATTGACCGTTCATTGACATATTTATACACTGTGATATGATCACTGTCGATCAGATACTCAAAGTAATAAACATCTTCCAATGTCATAAAATGACGATACTTTAAAATGCTCTGTTCCAGCTGTACCGTTCTATTCTCCAGATCATGCAGATCCGATAGCGTGATCTGATACAAAGGAATTCCATCCTCTGTCTGTTCACTCTGTTCCATACGCAGATACACATTCCGGGTACTATCTTTGAGATTGCTGAGAACTGTCATTAATTCCAGTGGAGTGAGCAATTCCGCCGCAACAGCCTCTTTCAACAATTCACCATCCTCCGGCAGCACCAGTTCACTCACCGGACGAAAGGAATTTTCCTCGATAAATTCATAGTAATATTCCGATGCCTTGGCTACTGTCAGATCCTTCCTCACATAGATCTTCCAATTCATAATTCTGTTGGAATACCCTTCTCGTTCTACGATGTTGATTTTCATAGATTATCACTTTCACCTTAGTAAAATATATGGCCACCGATACTGATGCCGGTCAGTCCTTCCACCGGGGTACGGAAATACACACAATTGCCTACATTCGTCACTCCTGACATTGCCTCATCCGCCGCCTGATAGCAACGGCTCGTGGCCTTGTTCGCAGCCAGAGCCAGTTCCAGCCGTCCACTGGCTACCGGTGAGAACTGTTTGTTCTGATAGATCACACCCACCACCGTGTTGGGATAGACCGAACTTCTGACACGGTTGATCACAACGCTGGCTACCGCCAGTTGACCGTCATAGGGTTCGCCTCCCGCTTCACAGTAGATCAGATTGGCTAACAGATATCTGTCTCCCTCTTCGAAAGAGATATCGGAAATATCCCGCCAGGTGGCATTTGCCGCTTTCTGGGACATAGCGATCTCTTCGGCAAGCTTTTTCCTGAGCGTTTCCAGATTATCCTCTTTTTTCTTGATCTCCGCTTCGTATGCCAGGGCTCTCTGTTCCGCTTCGGAGATGTCTCCGGCATATTTGGCAATATTGTTGGATGTCTGGCTGATCAGACCGGATACCTTGCTTTTTTCAGCTTCCGCTTCTAATTTCAGATTATCCAGCTCTGCCTTCTCTGTCTGAAGCCTTGCCTCTTCCTCTTCGATCAGCTGGCGGTTTTCCTCGAATTCCTTCAGCTTTTTCTGGTCATAGGCAGCGATCCGTTCAAAAAAGTCCGCAGCATTCAACACTTGGTCAAAGCTCTGCGCGTTCAGAAGAGCATTGATGTAACTGGTCTCGTTCCGTTCGTACATATCCCGGACCCGGATCACCATGCACTCATACTGCCACTCTTCGGTAGCCTTTGCTTCCTCCAGGCTGTCCTGGGTATCTGCGATCTCCTGCTCCTTATCCGCGATCTGCTGTTCCAGATCCGCCAGATTATTGCTGACCTCCGTCAATTGACCGTTCAGATTATTCAGTTGTCCCTTGAGGGAATTCTGTTCTCCTTTCAGGTTCTCCAGATTATCGTTTTCCTGGTTCAGCTGGTTCTGCAGTTCATTTTTCTCCTGCTGTTCCTTCTGAATCTGCTGCCAGGTACTACTGGTAGCTTCTACTTTGATGTCTTCTGAAGAAAAGGCTCCTGCAAGGATCACCGCTGCAAGCAGCACAGCTGTCTTCTGTAGGCGCTTCAACCGTTCATACTCCTTTAATCTGTCGTTCAGACCCCGATATGTATCGTACGTCCTGTCCTGCTGTATGGAACGCACTCCACTCCCGCTGCATCAAACATCCGCCTGGCTGCCCGGTTGGAGGGTGTTCCCCGATATTTGTCGCTGTCATATACTACGGTATGGATCCCTGCCTGAATGATGGCTTTCGCACACTCATTGCAGGGGAAAAGGGACACATACAGTTTTGTGCCCTCTAAGGATCCTCCGCGGTAATTCAAAATTGCATTCAGTTCACTATGTGTCACAAAGGGATATTTTGTCAGATTACTATCCTTGTCATTCTCCCTTTCCCAGGGAAACTCATCATCGGAACAACCCTTGGGGAACCCATTGTATCCCATAGACAGAATCTTATTGTCCGGGCTGACAATGCAGGCTCCCACCTGGGTATTCGGATCCTTGGACCGCATCCCCGACAGGTGGGCTACCCCCATGAAATATTCATCCCAACTGATATAGTCACTGCGCTTGGCACTCATTGGTGTCTCCTTTATTTGGTACCGAAAATACGGTCTCCAGCATCTCCCAGTCCGGGAACGATATATCCGTGATCATTGAGCTTCTGATCCATTGCTCCGATATAGATATCCACATCGGGATGTGCTTCCTGCATTGCCTTCACGCCTTCGGGTGCTGCGATGATGCACAGCAGACGGATGCTCTTGCATCCCTTGTCCTTCAGCAGCTGGATGGCTGCGATGGAAGAACCGCCGGTGGCCAGCATGGGATCTACGACGAATACTTCCCGCTCTGCACAGTCTGAAGGCAGCTTGCAGTAATATTCTACGGGCTTTAAGGTCTCAGGATCGCGGTACAGTCCGATATGTCCTACCTTTGCAGCGGGGATCAGGGACAGCATTCCGTCTACCATGCCAAGGCCTGCTCGCAGGATGGGCACCAGTGCCAGCTTTTTACCCTTTAACTGCTTTACGGTAGTCTTGCAGATGGGAGTCTCGATCTCTACTTCTTCCAGCTTCAGATCCTTGGTGGCTTCATAGCCGATCAGCATGGCGATCTCACTGATGTTCTGTCTGAAATCCTTGGTTCCGGTCTCCTTTCTGCGGATGATTCCGATCTTCTGCTCGATTAAAGGATGATCCATAACTACTACTTTTGACATATACTTGTCCTCCTGTGTTTTAGTGTTGTTAGTTGTATTTTGCGCCCCAGCTCAGATCTCTTCGATCAGGCTGATTCTGCGGCTGTGTCTCTCTTCTCCGGAAAAAGGAGTGTTCAAAAAGGTCTCAACGATCTCCAGTGCCAGATTCTCTCCTACGATACCTGCTCCCATTGCCAGCATATTAGCATCATTGTGCAGCCTGGTCATTTTCGCAGAGAGCGGCTCCGAACACAATGCACAACGGATACCTTTTACTTTATTCGCTGAAATACTGATTCCAATACCGGTAGTGCAGATCACAATGCCCTTTTCGCAGGTACCGTCTGCCACAGCCTTTGCTGCCGCATGCCCGAATACCGGGTAATCACAGCTTGCCTTGCTGTCGCATCCGAAATCCTGAAAAGGAATATTGTTCTCCTCTAAATATTTTTTAACTCTTTCTTTCAGATCATATCCGCCATGATCACTTGCGATTGCTATCATTTTTATTCTCCTTTATGAAAATGAAATCTAAAGCTTTACAACCTTATGTCCCGCTGCCTTCAGCAGCCGGTTCATAATGGCCTGTCCAAAACCATCCGTGGAAAATCCCTCAGAATAGATTTTGGTGACGCCTTCATCATCGAATTCCCTCAGGATCGTATACAGATGTCTGGCAATGCTGTCTTCATCCCTGCGGCTGCCGACACTTTTGACCACATCTGCCGTATACCCGGAAAGCATTTCTTCCGTTCCGATAATGCCGGTCTTCTCTCCCGCCGCATGATCCGCTGCGGCTTCCCGGTTAATATATTCTCTCACCTGTTCCGGCGTACCTTCCACAATGGTGAGTTCACCCCTGGGGGCATAATGTCTGTATTTCATCCCAGGCGCCTTGGGGGCCTGTCCACTGTCTGCCCGCAGGATCGTGGCATCTGTGTCCACCGTTCCCAACACCGTACTGAGCTTTTCCCGGGTGATATATCCGGGGCGGAGAATCTGCGGCGGACTCACCGTCAGATCAATGATCGTGGACTCCAGTCCGATTCCCACTTCTCCACCGTCGATAATGGCATCGATCCGGCCCATCATATCTTCCACGACATATTTGGCCACGGTAGGACTCGGTTTTCCGGAAGTATTGGCACTGGGTGCCGCAATATATCCGCCGCTGTACTCGATCAGCTTCTGTGCCGCCGGATGAGATGGCATACGGATGGCTACCGTATCCAGTCCTCCGGTGGTCTCGTAAGGCACTGCATCTGACTTCGGCAGGATCATGGTAAGGGGACCCGGCCAGAAAGCATCGGCGATCCTGCGTGCTTCTTCCGGCACATCCCCTGTTATTTTGTAAATGTCTTCAAACCGGTAAATATGCACAATCAGTGGATTATCCGAGGGTCTGCCTTTCGCTGCATAAATCCGCTTTGAGGATGTCGGGTTCAATGCATCTCCGCCCAGACCGTATACTGTCTCCGTAGGAAATGCCACCAGACCTCCCCGCCGTAAAATCTCTCCGGCAGCTTTCAGTTTAGCATCATCTTCCTCACTGACCGGGCCGTCTCCGGGTTGAATCTTGATGATCTCTGTATTCATATTTTTTACCTTCTGTGTTCTAATGCATTTGGAAATAGTATATCATAGATACGATAAAATGGAAAGATACTGTTTCAGGTACCGCAGAATTCCCTTATGGATCAGCCATGCAATACGATCCTGATATTCTTCATCGCAAAGCTTTTCCGCCTCCGCTTGATTTGACAAAAAGCCACACTCCACGATCACGATGGTTCCTTTGGTCTTCTTCAGAAGATAATAACTGTCGTTGGCCTTGACTTTGCGATGATTCTCCGGGTCCAGTCCCCGTACCAGCTGATCCTGAATGCCGGAAGCCAGTGTCTCGCTCCCCATACTTCCGGTATAATAAAACACCTGCGCCCCATGTACGTATTCCTCCGGATAACTGTTCTGGTGAATACTTACCGTCAAAACAGGATCGGTTTTTTCTATGATTTCTATCCTGCGTTTCATATCCTGTACCTTTTTATTGGAAGCATTTGCATCATACAATCCGTCCTCCGTCTCCCGGGTCAGCACCACTTCCACATCTTCCGCTTCCAGATATTTTTTCAGTTTTTGAGCAATCTGAAGGTTGATATCCTTTTCCGGTGCCCCATTGATGCCGATCTTCCCCGGATCGTCTCCTCCGTGTCCGGCATCGACGACCACGCAGAGTCTCCCGGAGTCATCTGCCCCCATTCCTGTCTCCCGCATAGCATTTACCGCATGCACCGCGCCAACATATTCTGCTGCTTCCCTGCCGGTCAGTGCCATCGACAGAATCAAGAGCCCTGCCATGATCAGTTTCAATGCCTTCTGTTCCATTTTTTCAGCCGCCTTATTGTATTCTATATGATTTTATATGCATTTTCCGCAGGAAATATCTTCCCGATGCAAAATCTTCCAAAATTAAGAAATCCTTTTGTTTTAACCTATTGCATCCTGCTGCCGATTCAGCGTATAATAAACACATGAAACCGAATCGAAAAACACTTTCCATAATCTTATTTATATTGGCCGGAATTTGTATCCTGGCAGCAATTATCCTCTTCGTGAGGGGCCGCATGGAGGACCGGCACATGGAAGAATCCCTGGAGTCTTTCAGACCCACCGAGTCTCCGGCAGAGACCGTTCCTTCTTCGGAACCTGAGACCATTGCAGCTGCTACGACGGAATCCGCCGCGGAAGAATCGGTTCCCGCTCCGGAAGAGGTCACCAGGGTTTCCAATCCTTACGCCGACAGCTTTCTTGCCAACGAAGACATGGGCGCATGGCTGCAGATTCCCGGCACCGGGATCGATTATCCGGTGATGTGGACTCCGAGAGATGAGTCCTATTATCTGTATCGTGCTTTCGACGGCAGTGAGAATAAAAACGGCTGCCTCATATTAGATACGGACAGCTGCCTGGATCCCCTTTCCACGAATCTCATCATTCACGGTCACAACATGAAATCCGGTGCCATGTTTGGCAATCTCACGGATTATGAGGATCCGGATTTTTACGAAAATCACAAAAATATTATCCTGTACACCGAAGAATGTCAGCGCAATTACGAAGTTATTGCTGTCTTTCGTTCCCAGGTCTACCGGAAGACCGATCAGGTATTTAAGTTCTACAAATTTTTCCAGGCGGATACCCAGGAAGAATTTGATGACTTTTATAACAATATCAAGCAGTTATCCCAGTATGATACCGGTGTTACCGCACAGTTCGGGGATCATTTTCTGACACTGTCTACCTGCGTGTATCACGTAGAGCAGGGCCGGTTTGTAGTCGTTGCCAAGGAAACGGACCCCGGCGATCACTACCTTCCCATACAGGAATAACCACCAATCTATCAGGAGGATTTTCTTATGAAAAAACTGAAAAAAATCGTTACACTGCTTACGCTTGCAGCTGTGTGCCTGACTGCTCCCGCATTCGGCAAGATCACAGCCAAAGCAGCAGAACCCAACACCTATGTTCTGAACTTTTCCACCTCCAAAGGTGAATGGCGCTTCAAGCCTGCATCCTCATGGTCCGAAGAAGTTCAGGACCGCGAGCTTTACTATATGATGCAGGAAATCAAAGACGGTGACTACATCGTAGTCCAGAATGATGTTGACTGTAACCCTCTGAACCTGAATGTTCCCGTACGTCTGGGCAACCTGACGATCAAGAACAGTGTCAAGACTCCTGTCATCACTGCAAAAGGTTATGACAATGTCTATGTTCTGGACGGTACTACCGCGGCAATTAACGGTGATGTATCTCATGCCTATGTATACGGTGGTGCTCGCGTTAATTTCAATAACAACGTTGACACTCTGGAAATGTACGGCTACGGCAGTGAATACAACAATCTGCATGCCTATATCACTGTTGTCGGTACGGTAAATCATCTGTCTGCCAAAGACGGTCAGACCATGGAGACTTATTATGACTACTATAATTTTGCAGCCAATAAGCTGTACACCGAGGATGGCGCCTTAAGAACCGATGCACAATATTACAGCAAGACCGCTCCCGCTGCCGCCACCGAAGCTGCACAGCCTGCTGCAACTGCTCAGCCTGCTGCAACTGCTCAGCCCGCTGCAACTGCTCAGCCCGCTGCAACCGCTCAGCCCACCGCTTCCTCTTCCGCATACGATGATGTGCCCAAGACCGGTGAAAGCGCTCTTGCTATTTATCTGTTGGGTGCCGCAGTTCTCTGTGTTGTATCCGGATATGCACTTCGTAAGAAAAACGCATAATTACATTATAAGAGCACAAAATGCCTGGCCAAAACGGCCAGGCATTTTATATTGCTTATTATTGCAGGTAGGCGTTGATCAGTTCCCAGGCTGCCTGTGTTCCGTAGCCGAGTCTCCATACTGCCACACCACCGATATTCTTGGTAGTCATCATATTCAGCTTCACAGCGATGGATTCCGCATCCTCCAGCCAGATCTGATAATTTACGCTACCGGAAGTCCATTCCGCATAATTCTGGCAGGTCACTTCATCCCATTCTGCACTCACGCCTGCTTTGCTCATGAAGTCTGCTTCATTGCGCATTGTGATATATTCGTCTGTCACATCCGTTCCTTCCGTCTTCCACAGGATCGTATAGAAGGGAAGTGCATTCACTACTTTATTCGCCGGTACTTCCTGAAGCGTTCTATCCAGTCCGTCCGATACATAGCTGATGCTTGCAACACTTCCGGGATCCTTGCTTCCGTGCCAGTGCTCATCATATCCCATGATGATCACATAATCCGCAACTTCTCCCTGAATATCCAGGCGATAGTAGTCATTGAAATTAAAAGGTACATAATTATCGATTGACAGTACCAGTCCCTTATTGCGGCACTCTATCGACAGTTCTCTTAAGAACTCCACATAATGCGGTCCGCAGTCACTGCTCAGCTGTTCGAAATCCACGTTAATCCCGTCAAGTCCCAGTCCCACTGCCGTATCCGTCACATTTTTCACCAGGTTCTGTCTGGCCGTGGTGGATGACAGCATATTCAATGTACTGATAGATATGCCGTTTTCATTCGCATAATTAAAATTATCCAGCACACCCCACACCTGCAGTCCCATCTGATGGGCGGTCGTTACATAACCCGCTGTTGCAAAGCTTCGGAACGCTCCGTTTTCATCCGTCATACTGAACCAGGTAGGTGCGATCACGTTCATTCCTTTCGTGCCGGACACCATAGAGTATAAGGTATCATTACCTGCGACACCTCCTATGGAATGCCAGCCGAGGCAGATCTTGCTGTCTGCGGTAAGGGATGTATACTCCGGTGCCTGATAATCTGTCTCCGGTGTTTCCATCTCCTCCGTGATCTCACCCAGGCGTTTATTTTCCACATATCCGATGACTGCATCCGCTGTCTTTACCTTACTCCAGGTCTCCATCTGTTCCAGTATCTCAAGGGTATCTCCCTTGACTGCCTGTGTCAGGATCGGGCTCTTTACGCCGCCTCTCAGCCGGACTGCGGTATCCTTTTTCAGCTGTGCTACCTGCCTGGTTCCCCATTCGGTATTGACCTGTACATGTCTGTCATAACATTCATAGGAATAATTCGTAAACAGTTTTACATAGTCAGCTGCCACATATACGTTATCTCCGTCCGCGAAGCTGATCACATAACCGGCTTCCTGTGTTCCTTCCGTTGTCGTATATGCAGTCTCTCCGAATGTTGTCCGGATCACTTCTGTCGGAGTAGCATATAACAACAGATTCTCTGTCATATCCGCATAAAATACTTCGTTCAAATATTTATGAACAGTTGCCAGGTCGAAATAGCACACACCGTCTTTGATCAGTGCCTGTTCCTCCACCATTTCATTCTGTAAAATAATGGCACTCCTGTCGTTCTCTGACACCTGATAGAATTCATTCCAGTCGGCTTCTTCCTTGCTGTAGGAATATTTATCCAACAGCACTTTGCCCAGTGCGCAGCCACCGATCACAAGGATCAGCAGGATCGCCACGATCACCGGTAATACTTTTTTCTTCATATGTGCTCCCATCCGCGGGGGATTCCCCGCATTGTTCTTGCCTCTTCTTTCGTTCCGTCCGTCTCCCGGCAGAACAGTCTTATTCTATCACAATTCCCGCATATAATACAAGGAACAATACTCATTCAGTCACACACTGCAGGACACAGCCAGAGAGGCAATCCCATTTTGCGGTCCCGCAGCGTATGTTCCTTCCCCTCTGACCGTTCCGGCCATACGGGCGCTGACACCTCCTAAATGACAGTTCCGGGCCATCCACAGCAGCTTTGGACCAAAAGTATTCGTGAAACACTTATCCCTCTGCTGCGTTTTCCGGTACTTGTATGAATATAAATGCCTCTGACGGTACTTCTTTAAGGTAGTTCAAATAAAACATTGGAATTATGATTGTGAAAAATTTCGTTGAAATATTATGACCAGACACGTATACGCCTGTAAGACATCTCCATACTATATTTTACAAAACAATAAATGCTCTCCATCGTTCTGTGAATGCAAATAAAAATGGGATGAAACGGAACGAATCGTTCCTCGTAAATCAACAAGAAAATAAGAAATCCGTCAGCCTCCTCTCCGTACCGGAGTATCAGAGGCATCTATAGGTGAGATTATATACTGTAATGTCTTGTTTGACAAGCTCTTTTATTAAATTTTTTTAAACTGTGAAAGGCTTCTATTGACTAAAATATAGGGAAAGTATAAGCTATATACCATACCAATGCGAAGGCAGAAAGGAAGTGTTGTCGCATGAAAATAGAAAAAGTAAATGAAAATCAGATTCGCTGCACGCTGACCCGCGAGGATCTCGCCAGCCGTGAATTAAAAATAAGTGAGCTTGCCTACGGTACGGAAAAGGCAAAATCCCTATTCCGTGACATGATGCAGCAGGCCAATTTTGAATTTGGCTTTGAAGCCGAAGACATCCCTCTGATGATCGAGGCCATCCCGCTCAATGCGGACTGCATCGTGCTGATCATTACCAAAGTAGAAGACCCGGATGAACTGGATACCCGCTTTTCCCGTTTTGCTCCTTCCGTTACGGAAGAAAGTGATGAGGACAGTGATGAGAGCACTGCAGACGAGGTTCTGGATCTGTTCCGCCGTATCCAGAGCGAAGACAATACCGCAAACGCTCCCGAAGCTCCTTCCGCGTCCGCTCCCGAGGAGAGTGACAGTGTACGTTCCCGCCTGTTCCGTATGGAATCTCTGAAACAGGTGATCAATGCGGCAGTAATAACCGGAAGCCATTATCATGGGCTCAGCACTCTGTATCACGAAGAGGGTACCGACGGGTATTATCTGATCCTGACGCAGGGCGAAGAAGATCGCGAGGTCTTCGACCGTGTCTGCAATGTCATCTCTGAATACGGTATTCCCAAGCGTTCCACACCGGCAAGCCTTACTTTTCTTGAGGAACATTGTTCCACACTGATCGCCGAACATGCTTTACAGCGTCTTTCTAATACTTCAATGTAACAACAGATTGTAACATTCAGGAGAGTTCCCACTCTGTGGGGACTTTCTTATTTTTATGGTTGTTTTATACCTGTCTCTCCCAGCGAGAGTCTGTAGAAAAGAAGCTGGGAAACGCGTAACTTGAAAATATAGTCTTATTCGCATATAATAAAATTTAATACATGAATTGCTCCGTTGCAATGCAGCTTACGCAATTCCATACACATTCGGAATTACAAAGGATCAAAACGCCGGTTACAGTGGAAAGGATGTACACGATATGATTTCCGACGAAGAATTATACCGACAATATTTAAGCGGCGATGAAACAGGGCTGGAAGAATTGATAAGAAAATACGACAATCCACTGACCTTATACATCAACGGCTATCTGCATGACATTCACGAGGCGGAGGACCTGATGATAGAAGTATTTTCCTACCTGTTCGCCAAAAGGCCCCATATCCGGGATGGCGGATTCAGGGCTTACCTGTATAAAGCTGCGCGCCATTTAGCTTTGCGCCATAAAAGCATCCGGCGACATCACTTCTGTCTTGATGATCTGACCAAAGAGCCGGAAGGTGGGAAACTGGTGGATGAGGTGATCCGGACAAAAGAACGAAATCAGATTCTGCATTTATGCATGGGTGAACTGCATCCGGATTACAGAGAAGCTCTTTATCTGACCTATTTTGAGGGTATGAGTTACCGGCAGGTCGCTGAAGTTATGGGAAAAAGCGTGAAGCAGATCACTAATATAATGTACCGGGGAAAAGAGCGTCTGCGGGGATTATTGGAACGGGAGGGAATAACAAATGCGGAGTCATGAGGAACGGATCGCAGAAGTCCGACGAAGGATTACGGAAAAAGAACGACAAAAAAGACGAAAACAGCGGCGGATCGTTGCTATTTCCTGCATAGCGGCATGCCTTGCTGTGATCTTCGGGGCTTCCTTTGTCATGTCCGGGATTTCCAGACAAATGGTGCCGGGGAACTCCTCCGGATATGAAACGGCGGCAACGATCCTCGGCGGAGGTGCTGCACCTGAATATATCATAATAGGGGTGCTTTCATTTCTTCTCGGCGTATGCGTGACGATCCTGTGTTTTCGTGTCCATCTGCTGGACAAAGAAGATCAGGCAGAGCAGAGGGGGGACCGCGCCAATGGAATTGATCATTAATCTTTTGCAATTTTTCGTCACCATGCTGGGCTTCTGTCTGAGCGGCATTCGTTTTCTGAGACATCGGACACTGTCATATTTTCTGCTGATTTGCTTTTATGGCTGTTTCGCACTGGGTTCCCTGTACTGGACATTGTATCTGTTATTGTTTTCCGAAACACCACGGATCTTTTATGTATCGGAATTCGGCTGGGTCTCCAGCGTTATTTTTCTCTATCTCCTACAATATACTCTCTCCTCCCCGGAGGAAAGAAGCTTTTCCTGTCGGAAATCCCTGCTGGCTCCGCTGATCGGAGTTCCGTTGTGCGCATTTTACTGTACCTTTGGTGACATTCTCTCCAACCTGCTCTGGTGCGGCATGATGATCCTTGTCTCCTATCGTTCCATCCACGGTCTTGTCTACGCAGAGACACAGACGGGAAAAGGACGGAACCTGCGGTATTTTCACATCGGAATCCTCTGCTATGTTGCGGTAGAATACGCTCTGTGGACCTCCGGCTGCTTCTGGCCGGGCGACTCTATCTTCAGTCCCTATTGCTGGTGTGATCTTCTGCTGACGTTCTGCCTTTTCGGGCTGCTGCCTGCCACAGGAAAGGCGGTGCGGACATGACCTATATTGAAAATGTATTTATCTGTATGGCCTCACCCCTGTTGATCGCCGCCCTGTGCATGGGTAGGCGGCAGGCTAAATTCTTTCTGTGCTGTCTGGCAGGAATGGGGGCATGCCTGCTCTCCGCTTACATCAATACCTTCTTTGCCGCTCTTTACGCAGCAGATACGATTGCCGTCACCGCAGAGATCGCACCTGTGGTAGAAGAAGTGATGAAACTCCTGCCGTTACTCTTTTATCTTCTTGTATTTGAGCCTGAACCGGTGCCAATAAAAAATGCTGCCATCATCGTTGCACTTTCCTTTGCCACCTTTGAGAATGTCTGCTATCTGATTCAAAACGGAGCCGGACATTTTTCCTTTATCTTTTTCCGGGGCATTGGAACGGGTGCCATGCACGTGATCTGTGGTGCCATCGTCGGCGGTGGACTGGCATATGTATGGCAGCGCACCTGGCTGAAGGTCGCCGGAACCTGCGGTCTGCTCGGGGCAGCCATCACTTTTCATGCAATTTATAATCTTCTGATCGCCTATGGCGGTGCGATACAGTATATCGCATACATTCTGCCTGTGCTGATCCTGACGGTGGGAAAACTGATTGTCCGCCTGCCCCAGAGTCACAACTGAATCCTGTCTTTTGCGGAGCTGCTGTCGGCAGCTCCTGTTTTTTTCAAAAAATTTGATTTTCAGGTGAGAGTTTTTTCGCTTTTTTGTACCTAATTAGATGAAGGGCATATGTATTTTATGACTTTACTTTCCGAAGGGAGGTTTTCAACAATATGTATGATACAGAAAAGCGGGTCGAACTGGTGAAAAAACGGGTGCATGAAAAATATCGCCGGAAGAAGCGCCGCGGGATCTGCCGGCTGTCTGCCCTGTGCACGGCATTGTCTGCGTTCCTTGTGGGAACGGTGTACACTGCAGCCGGCCAGACGCAGATCACCGCCCGGGGAATGTACGGTTCTATCCTGCTGCATGAAAACGCCGGCGGTTATGTGCTGGTGGGGGTAATTTCTTTCGCTACGGCGGTCATGATCACTGTGCTGTGTATCAGACTCCGGGAAAGAGAACACCGCGGACAAGGCATGGGAAAAGGAAACGCATCACAACAATGGGAGGAAAAAAATTCATGAAAAAGCAAAAAATTCGCTTCTATGCGGCGCTGCTTTGCAGTTCCATGGTATTTTCTCTGGTCTCCACGCCGGTATCGGCAGCAGAAACCGGACAGTTGACGAATCCCCCGACATCCACAGAGGGTCCGGGATCCCCGGAAAGCGCATCGGGAAATGAAGCTGCAGCGATGCTGAACGGACTGTCCGTGTCTGCGTTGACCGCAAACCGTGTGGCAGAGGTGACGACAGCGGAGGAACTGACTTCCGCACTGGCAAATAGCAGTATTTCTGGGATCACACTGAAGAAGGATATCGATATCAGCTCTACACTGACGGTCAACCGTACTGTAACACTGGATTTGAACGGTAATGTACTGAAAATGACCGGCGGCTTCAGCGTAATCAAGGTAGAGTCGGGCGGCAATCTGACGATTCAGGACAGCAACAAAACCACACAACACAAATTTAACCCACAATGTAAAGATTTGGTCTGGTACATTGACATGTGGAAACTGGACGATAACGGCTCGGAAATCGTCTCCGGTGGGGTTATTACGGGCGGTGGCGGTGATTTTGCCCACAGTGATGGCGGCGGTGTGCTTGTTAATGCCGGCGGTACACTGACCATGACCGGTGGCAGCATCGTCGGATGCTCGGCAGTTGATCTCGGCGGCGGTGTACACCTTGCCTATGACTCTGCCATCGGCAAGAGCAGCACATTCACCTTGACGGGCGGAAGTATTATCGGCTGTGCGGCAAAAAGCGGCGGCGGTGTGTCTATCTCCCCGGGGTGCACATTCACCATGGGTTCCGGCTCTGAGATCCGCAACTGCAACGCACTATCCGGGGGTGGTGGTGTAGATATCAGCGCCCTGTGGAATTCAAATATCATCGGCCGCTTTATCATGAACGGCGGAACAATCCGTACATGCACAGGATTATACGGCGGCGGTGTGTACAACTCTGGATCCTTTATTATGTCAGACGGTACGATTAAAGCCAGCATCAGCACCACCACCCAGTATGCTTCAAGCGGCGGGGTATGGAATGATAATCAGTTCACCATGACAGGAGGCACGATCGGTGATCCGGATAATCCGGATGATGCAAGCTCTGTATACAATACTTCCAGTCAGAAGACTACTCTTACTATAAACAGCAATGCAAAAATCTATACAGATGTAACAAACGTTGGCATCCTAAATGCGGACGGCGGCGAAATAGCCGGCACAATGACGAACGATACCAACAGGTACGGCACCGGCACGATCACCGGCAGTGAGGGTGCCGCCGGCAGCACTGAGTTCCATGGCAAAGTGACCAACACCGGCACCATCCGGAAGGGCACATTCACGAATGAGGTCATAAATGAGAGCAGCGGTACCATTAACGGCGGCACATTTACCGGTACGATCACGAACAATGATGGTACGATTTCAGGCGGCGATTTCAGTCAGGCCAATCTGAGCGGTACGCTCGTGATCACCTTTGACCCGGACAATGGAGATCAGAGCATCACCCAGGAAGTTAATTGGAGCAAGGACGGAGCGACACTCACCGCACCGGATCCTGTTCCCACCAAAGAAGGGCATAGTATTGAAGGCTGGTATTATGATAACAACGGTACGGAAACAAAATGGAACTTTGACACGGATAAAGCCAGATACACCATGACCCTCAAGGCAAAATGGGAACTCTCCACCTATTCCGTAACGTTGCAGACAGACGGCGGTACGATTGCCAGCGGAAAAGAAGTAACCGGCTACACTTACGGCACCGGGGCAGTTCTTCCGACCGCCAATGATATGACCCGCGAGGGATACCGCTTTGACGGCTGGTACGCGGACAGCAGTTTTTCCAGCTCTCCCATTACAGAGATCTCTGCTACCGAAACGGGAAATAAAACATTCTATGCAAAATGGACGAAGAACACGACTCCCATCATTCCCGGCAACGACACCAACAATATCGTAGAGCAGTATAAGACTGACGACAGCAAATCCGGAGAACAGACCGACCGTGAAGTTCCCGCTCCTGTCGTGAAAAGCACCACCTCTTATTTGACCTATACCGTACAGGCGGGGGACACTCTCTGGAAAATCGCCAGAAAATACAGTTGCTCCGTAGCTGGGATCGTGGCAGCCAACAGTGACCGGATCAAGAACCCGAACAGGATCCACGCCGGCTGGCAGCTTAAGATTCCCCAAAGCGGAGCGCCTATCACAGGTGGCACTCCCGATGCTGTTCTGCCTGAGAATAAGAAAAGTGGGAGATACATCGTCAGACAGGGCGACACCCTCTGGAAAATCGCCAAAAAGTACGGCTGCTCCGTGTCAGAGATCATTTCCCTGAACCGGGAACTGATCCGCGATCCTGCTCTGATTTATTCCGGCTGGGAACTGAAAGTACCACAGGATTAGCCTCCCCTGAAAGAATCTACCGTGCCAGTCATACTTCATAATGTCGGATTGAATATTTTATCTAAGGGAAAAAACGAAAAAATAGACGGCCAGAGGCCGATGATCTGAGTTCCTTGAATTCTTTAGATTTCTCAAATCCGCGCAATCGGCGGACACATTTCGATTGCGCGGAAATCTGAGCTATGAAATTCCATAAATACTTTGTTTCACCTGTGTGCCCCGGTCAGGTGATGTTTCCAAAACAGACATACAAAGCTTACAGCTCCTCGATCACTTTCATAAGCTCATCTACATCAATGCCATGTACCATAGCTGCCTCTTCCAGGGTCTCTCCCTGTGAAGCAGGGCATCCCAGGCAATGCATTCCTGCATCGAGGAGTACGGGAGCTACTTCAGGATTGGCACGTAAGATCTCACCAATGGTCATGTCTTTTGTTACTCCGGTCATATCGGTCTCCTTTCTGCCGTATAAGGCTTTTTTAGTATAATACTTTCCCCAAAAGATTACAAGAATATTCTTGTACATCAGCATTTGTTCCTCCCCCGGGATCAACTCTGCCGCACACCCACGCACGGCAATCTCTTTTTCCTGTCAGAGCTGATGTACAAAAGCGCGTACATTACCTAAAAAGGTTGACACTTACCCTTGTCAGGTAGTACACTTTTATCGTAAAGAAACAGCTTGGGATGCCAGCGCAACTGGTACTCTCAGTTGATAATATTAATTGTTTTTACCAAAAGGAGGTAAATTTTCATGGCAGAAGCATGGAGAGGCTTTAAAAAAGATGGCCACTGGGATGTAGACGTCAATGTACGTAACTTCATCCAGACCAACTACACTCCGTATGATGGAGATGAGAGCTTCCTGGAGGGACCTACCGAAGCAACTAATAAGCTTTGGGGCAGACTTCAGGAGTTACAGAAGGAAGAGCGTGAGCATAACGGCGTTCTGGAATGCGAAACAGAGATCGTATCCAGTCTGACCGCTTATGGCCCTGGCTATATTGATGAATCTATGAAGGATCTGGAGCAGATCGTTGGTCTGCAGACAGACAAGCCTTTAAAGAGAGCATTCATGCCTTATGGTGGTATCAAGATGGCTCAGCAGGCTGCAAGCACCTATGGCTACGAAGTAAATGAAAAATATGACAAGATCTTCAATGAGTATCACAAGACTCACAACCAGGCAGTATTTGATGCTTATACCGATGAGATGAAGGTTGCACGTCATACCCATATCGTTACCGGTCTTCCCGACACCTATGGTCGTGGACGTATCGTAGGCGACTACAGAAGAGTTGCTCTGTACGGTATTGATTTCCTGATCCAGAAAAAGGAAGAGGATAAGAAGAACTGCGGTACCGGCGTTATGACCGAGGACATCATCCGCCTGAGAGAAGAGATCGCTGATCAGATCAAGGCTCTGAAGGGCATGAAGGAAATGGCTAAGATTTACGGCTACGATATTTCCGGTCCCGCTACCACCGCTAAGGAAGCTATCCAGTGGTTATACTTCGGTTACCTGGCAGCTATCAAGACCCAGAACGGTGCAGCTATGTCCGTAGGACGTATCTCTACTTTCCTGGATATCTATATTGAGAGAGACTTAAAGGAAGGCACCCTGACCGAGAAAGAAGCTCAGGAGCTGATCGACCATATGACCATGAAGTTCCGTATGGTTAAGTTCGCTCGTATTCCTTCTTACAACCAGCTGTTCTCCGGCGACCCTGTATGGGCTACTCTGGAAGTTGGTGGTATCGGCATGGATGGTCGTCATATGGTTACCAAGAACGACTATCGTTTCCTGCATACTCTGGAGAACATGGGACCCAGCCCCGAGCCGAACCTGACCGTTCTGTACTCCAGCGCTCTGCCTGATAACTTCAAGAAGTACGCAGCTAAGATTTCTGTAAATACTTCTTCCATCCAGTACGAGAACGATGACGTTATGAAGCCTATCTGGGGTGATGACTACAGCATCTGCTGCTGCGTATCCGCTACTCAGACCGGTAAGGAAATCCAGTTCTTCGGTGCTCGTGCTAACCTGGCTAAGTGCTTACTGTACGCTATCAACGGTGGTAAGGATGAGAAGCATCTGGACAAGAACGGCAAACATATGCAGTGTGGTCCTGAAATTGCTCCTATCACTTCCGAGTACCTTGATTTCGATGAAGTTATGCATAAATATGACATCATGCTTGACTGGTGTGCATCTCTGTATGTTAACATCCTGAACCTGATTCACTACATGCATGATAAGTACTACTACGAAGCAGCTGAGATGGCTCTGATCGATACCGATGTAAGAAGAACCTTCGCAACCGGTATTGCAGGTCTGTCCCACGTAGCTGACTCTCTGTCCGCTATCAAGTATGCTAAGGTTAAGGTTATCCGTGATGACCAGGGTTGTGCTGTAGACTTCAAGATCGAAGGCGACTTCCCTAAGTACGGTAACGACGATCCCAGAGCCGATGAATTCGCTGTATGGCTTCTGAAGACCTTCATGGAGAAGATCAAGAAGAATCACACCTACAGAAATTCCGAGCCTACCACTTCCGTATTGACTATTACTTCTAACGTTGTATACGGTAAGGCTACCGGTGCTCTGCCTGATGGTAGAGAAGCTTACAAGCCTTTCGCTCCCGGTGCATCACCTTCCTACGGTGCTGAGAAGAGTGGTCTGCTTGCATCCCTGAACTCTGTAGCTAAGCTGCCTTATGAGTATGCTCTGGATGGTATCTCTAATACCCAGACCATGGCTCCTTCCGCTCTTGGTCACAACCTTGACGAGCAGAAAGAAACTCTGGTACGTGTAATGGATGGTTACTTCGATCGTGGTGCTCATCACCTCAACGTTAACGTATTCGGTACCGAGAAGCTGTTAGATGCACAGGCTCATCCTGAGAAGCCTGAGTACGCTAACTTCACCATCCGTGTATCCGGTTATGCTGTTAAGTTCATCAGCCTGACCAAGGAGCAGCAGGATGATGTTATCGCAAGAACCTGCCATAAGAGTCTGTAATTCTTACAGTTTTTGAGATAATTGATGTATATGGGGCCGGGCAGTAATGTCCGGTCCCTTTTTGGATATACTATTCAGAAAACCACCACCCCTCAGCTGCCTGCATGGCAGAGAATGGAGATTATTACAATGATCAAAGGCAGAATTCACTCATTAGAATCCTTCGGCGCAGTAGACGGACCCGGAATCCGCTATCTTATCTTCCTCAAGGGCTGCAATATGCGTTGTCAATATTGCCACAATGTAGATACCTGGAATCCCGACACTGACAATCTGATGACAGCAGACGAGCTTCTGGATAAGGCAGAGCGTTTCCGCAGCTACTGGGGCAAAGAAGGCGGCATCACCGTCAGCGGCGGCGAAGCTTTATTACAGATCGATTTTCTGATCGATCTCTTCCGTAAGGCTCACGAGAGAGGCATCAACACCAACCTTGATACTTCCGGACAGCCTTTTACCAGAGAAGAGCCCTTCTTCTCCAAATTCAACGAATTACTGAAATATACCGATCTTGTCATGTTGGACATCAAGCATATTGATGATGCGGAGCACAAAAAACTCACTGGCCATACCAACAAAAACATTCTGGACTGCGCAAGATACCTCTCCGAACAGGGTATCCCCATGTGGATCCGTCATGTACTGGTACCCGGAATCACTGACAATGACGAATATCTGAAGAAAACAAGAGAATTCATTGACACTCTGGATACCGTTATGAAGGTAGAAGTTCTTCCCTATCACACATTAGGGGCATACAAATGGAAAGAGCTGGGAATCCCCTATAAGCTGGAAGGTGTGGAGCCCCCCACCGAGGAGAGAATTCAGAATGCGAAGAAGATCCTGGAGTTCAATAAATATAAATAAACAACTGTAACTAATGATAAAAAATACTAAATAGGACTTGTATTCAAGCCATATTTATATTACAATACTAATAGTTATATTGATAAATTTGTATCAAACAATATGATTTGATACACGCAAAATAGGAGGAAAAGATTATGGCATTTGTTATTGGTGATGCTTGTGTAGCATGTGGAGCTTGTGAAGCACAGTGCCCCGTTGGCGCTATCAGCATGGGCGACGGAAAGTTCGAAATCGATGCAGATAAGTGCATCAGCTGCGGTTCCTGCGCAGGTCAGTGCCCCGTTGGTGCTATCGCAGAGGATTAATTTCCGACTTAAAATGCAACCTTGGAAAGGCATTTCAGAAAATGAAATGCCTTTTCTTTTTTTCTGCTTTATGTTTTTCATTCTCTTTTTGATTCACGGGTGTATCTTTTGGCTGTTTTTGCAACCGTCCTTTGGTCTTTTTCCGTAACAACTCGTCCATCTTCTGATAATATTCTTCGCTGCGCTGTTCCAGCCTGCGATCCCGCTCTTCCTCACGCTCTTCTCTGCTGCGGAACTGATAATCCAGTTCTTTCACCATGCTCTCCTTTAATTCCCGACATAGCTCCTGATTATTTTCTTTTACGGCTTCACGGATCATCTGCTGCAGAATCCACTGTAGTCTTTTAACCTTCTCCTCCCGGTTTTCGCCTGTCAGCGAGGTCTCCTGCACCGGTGATGGTACTGTTTTCTTCACTGTCTCATCTACAATTTCAATTGCCATACGCGGTGCGGCAGCTGCTTCTTTTTCTGTCGTTTCCTCCGGCAGCACATCCAGCTTCCCATCCTTTAATATCATTTTGATTGCTTTCAACTGTAATCCCCTTTCTTTCATGCTCTTGATCTCTTTGAAGCGTTCTACATCTTCTTTCGTATAATAGCGATGCCCCAATTCGTTACGCTTGATGGGCAGGTGCAGTTCTTCCTCCCAGTAACGAAGCACGTGGCTCTCCACCTTTACCTGTTTTGCTGCATCCGAAATCAATAAATACTCTCCCATAATCTCTCCTTTTCTAAATTGTCATATTATGAAAATGTGAAATAAAAAAGAGAACAGGTACAGGGGAATTTCCCTTACTTGTTCTCTTTCGTGTTTTATATTCTGTATTCGCAGGATACTTAAAAATCTTTTTTTCTGTCGTTTTCCAGGTTAGCGAACTTGGTGTACTCCGGCAGCCATGCCAGCTGTACGGTTCCGATCGGACCGTTTCTCTGCTTGGCAATGATGATCTCGGAAATACCCTTGTCCGGTGAATCATGGTTGTAATAATCATCACGGTAAATAAACATTACCACGTCGGCATCCTGCTCGATAGCTCCGGATTCACGCAGGTCGGACAACATCGGCCGATGATCCGGTCTCTGTTCTACCGCTCGGCTCAGCTGGGACAGCGCCAGCACCGGTACGGATAACTCTCTGGCTACCGCCTTTAAGGAACGGGAAATATCGGAAATCTCCTGCTGTCTGGAGTCGCTGCTTCTGCCGCCGCTGCCTGACATCAACTGTAAATAGTCGATGATGATCATGGACAGTCCATTTTCCTGCTTCATTCTTCTGCATTTGGAGCGGAGCTCTGCAATGCTGATGCCCGGCGTGTCATCAATCATCAGTTTGGATTTACCGATGACACCGGCACTCTCGATCAGCCGCTCCCACTCCTGGTCATTCAGCTGGCCGGTACGAAGCTTCTGTGCATCCACGCTGGATTCCAGGGAAAACATACGGTTGATCAGCTGCTCCTTACTCATTTCCAGACTGAATATGGCTACCGGCAGATTCTGCTTAAAAGCCACATGCTGCGCGATATTCAGCACAAACGCTGTCTTACCCATGGAAGGACGGGCGGCGATCAGCACCAGGTCAGAGGGCTGCATACCGGCAGTACGATAATCCAGATCAATGAATCCGGTGGCAATACCTGTAACAGTTCCGTGAAGCTTGGATGCCTTCTCAATCTTGTCCATAGCATTCATAACCACCGTACGGATCGGGACGAACTCTTTTACATTCTTTTTCTGTACCACCTCATTGATCTTGCTCTCGGTACTCTCCAGGATTGTATCCAGACTTTCTTTCCCGCTGTAGCAGGTATTGGCAATCTCTTCGTTGGTACGAATCAGTCGTCTGAGGGTTGCTTTCTCCGCAACAATACCGGCATAGTACTTAATGTTAGCGGAGGTTGGCACCGATGCGATCAGGTTCGTCAGGAAATCCAGTCCGCTGACCTCCGGCGGCACATCTTCCCTGGATCTCAGTCGATCTTGCAGGGTAACAAAATCCACCGGTTTTCCCTCGTTGTTCAATTCCACGATCGTGTCAAATACAATACCGTACTGACGATTGTAGAAATCCTCTCCCGAGATCTGTTCCGTCGCGGCAGCGATTGCCTCCGTATCGATGAACATAGATCCGATCACCGACTGTTCTGCCTCCAGGCTGTGGGGCATTATTCTTTTGATTACATTTTCATCTATAGCCGGCATGGGCCTGTCTATGCCTCCGTAACTTTCACCGTCAGTTTTGCTGCCACCTGAGGATGAAGCTTTACTGTCACCTCATAGGAACCAAAATTCTTCAGGCTCTCGGGAAGTACAATTTTCTTCTTATCGATTTCAATGCCATGCTGTTCCTTGCAGGCAGTTGCGATCTCCTTGGAAGATACAGAGCCAAAGGTCTTGCCGCCTTCTCCTGCTTTGATCTTAACCATGACCTGCTTAGTCTCCAGCTCCGCTGCCAGAGCTTTTGCCGCATCCAGGTTCTCCTGTGCTACTTTTTCTTCATTCGCTTTTTGAAGCTTCAGGTCATTCATATTTTTGGAAGTTGCTTCCACACCGATCTTTTTGGGTAAAATATAGTTCCTTGCATATCCTTCGCTGGCTTCAATGATATCTCCTTTTTTGCCCAGCTTTTTTTCATCCTGAAGTAAAATAATTTTCATGTTATATACCTGCCTTTCCTATCTCTAAATCTCTCCGGATTCCAACATATCGTCAATGGTATGCTTCAGCACGCCGATGGCTTCTACCAATCCTACACCCTCCATCTGACAGGCTGCAGTGTTCATGTGACCGCCGCCACCCATACGTTCCATAATGATCTGTACATTAACCTCATCAATGGATCTGGCACTGACATAGATCTTACCCTGATAATCCGTGAGTACGAAACTTGCCTTGATACCTTTGATATTCAGCAGTTCGTTGGCTGCCTGTGCCCCAATGATCGTAGGACTGGGCAGATCCTCCGCGGTACACAGAGAGATGGCAAAAAACTGCTTGTAAATCTCTGCCTGGCTGACTGCGTCTGCCTTTGCCTTATATTCTGCAGCATCCTCACGGAACAGTTTTCTGACTCTGGTGACATCTGCGCCATTTCTACGCAGAAATGCGGCAGCTTCAAAGGTGCGGACACCGGTCTTGGTCATAAAGTTGTTGGTATCGATCATGATACCGGAGTACATACAATCCGCCTCTTCCGTACGGATCTTGATATTGTCATAAGTGTACTGCAGGATCTCGGATACCATCTCACAGGCCGAGGATGCATAAGGCTCCACATAGGATAATGTGGCATTTTCTATAGTCTCTGTGCCCTGTCTGTGATGGTCCAGAACCACTACAGATTTACAGAAGCGCAACAGATCCGGGCATTCTGTAATGGACGGCTTATTGACATCCACGACTACCAGTACGGTGTTGCTGCCTGCCATATCAATTGCCTGCTGGCTGGTGATGATCATATCTTCATCATATTCCGGATTATTCTTAAACAGCTCTACCAGAGGCTGAACAGAAGTCGTCGCCTCGTTCAGTACAATATGGGCTTTTCTGCCCAAAGTCTGGGCAATACGGTAGATACCCACTGCAGACCCGAAGCTGTCCACATCAGGCATCCGGTGACCCATAACAATGACGCGATCCTTGCCGGTAATGATCTCCCGCAGGGCGTGGGCTTTTACTCTCGCCTTGACACGGGTATTTTTCTCTACCTGCTGACTCTTGCCACCGTAGTAGGTAATGCTCTCCGGAGTCTTGATGACCGCCTGGTCACCACCACGTCCCAATGCCAGATCAATGGCAGTACGGGCGAACTCATAATTTTGTGCATAGGTCAGACCATCCAGTCCGATACCGATACTGATAGTCACAGCCATTTCGTTACCGATGTTAACGGTCTTCACTTCTTCCAACAGATCAAAACGGCTCTCCTGCAGCTGTGCCACCGCTTTTTTCCGCATGATCACGAGGTATTTGTCCTTCTCCAGCTTTTTACTGATACCATCCAGGGAAGCAATGTATTTGTTCACCTTACGGTCGATCAATGCGATCAACAGGGACCTGCGAACTTCCTCTACACTCTCCAGCGCTTCCTCATAGTTATCCAGGTAGATCATCCCCACCGTGAGGCTCTGATCATCCACTTCCTGCAATGCGATGTGCAGCGCGGTCTCATCAAACAGATAGACTGCGATCAAATAGCCGTTGTACCCTTCCGCATCGATCATATCGCTGTGTTCTGCCATTTCCTTCAGGGAAATCTTACGGAACTTTGCTACGTATTCACAGCCCTCATACTCCAGCTCGTACTGTGCCTCATCCACACCGGAATCATCCGGAAGCCTGTCCCTGGTAATGGTAGGGAACAGGGAAGTAATGGATTTATTATATCCCTTTGGCTGGTGCACCACATTTTCAAAGGCAATGTTCGTCCAGATCACCTTGCCGGAATCGTCCAAAAGGGCATACGGCAGGTCCAGATCCCGCAACAGTTTCCGCTGGATCTGCCCATACTCCGTGGCAAAGCTGATCAGCTCATTCATAATGATCGGTTTATTATAGAAATACAATGTCAGTGTAATTGCAAAATAGAAGATCGTAAATCCGAAAGTAAGCAGTCCGGCACGGAAATCCAGCATGAATACCGCGGCATCAATTGCCAGCAGCAAAAGTCCCAGATACAGGGTGAACTGAATATATGTACGGATTCTTCCCTTCAGTCTGATTCGTTTTTTCATCAAAGAACACCTCTCAATGTTTGCGTTCGACAACTTCTATTATAACAAATAATATACCACTATGCCACCATATTATTTTGACGAATAGACAATATTCCTCTGTCAAATTTGTGCTTTTTGTCAGCATTTCGGGTTAAAATCGCTCTTATCTGCATAATTCCCAGAATGCCACTGCACTGGCTGCCGCTACATTCAGGGAATCCACACCTCTTGCCATAGGGATGCAGACCGTGTAATCACAGTCTGCGATAGTGTCCGCTGCCAGGCCTTCCCCTTCCGTCCCCAGAATAATTGCAAGCTTTTCCGCTTCGTGTAATACCCGGGCATCCGGTGACAGGCTGTCTTCCTTTAACGCCATAGCTGCGGTACGGTATCCCATGCCACGCAGCTGTGCCATCGTGCGATCCGCCCAATCTTCCGTCCCCAAAAATGTCCAGGGCACCTGGAATACCGTCCCCATGCTGACTCTCGCCGCACGACGGTACAAAGGGTCGCTGCAGCCTGCAGTCAAGAGCACCGCATCAATCCCCAGCGCTGCTGCGGAGCGGAAGATTGCTCCTACATTCGTGGGATTCACGACGTTTTCCAGGATAGCGATGCGTCTGGCATCCCGACACAGCTCCTCCATCTTCGGCAAAGCTCTCCGCCGCATGGCACAGAGCATGCCACGCGCTAGCTTGAAGCCTGAGATCTGGGATAATACCTCGTTAGATGACACATAGACAGGAATTTCCTCCGATCTCTCCATGATCCGCCCCAGGACTTCTCTTCCCTTCTCGGAATCCGCTTCTCTCTGTTCCATCAGAAGCGACAACGGTTCGTATCCCGCCGTCAGCGCCCGCAGGATCACGTTTGCACTCTCCGCAATGAACAACCCGGGAGCCGGTTCGTAATAGCGGAGCAGCTGTATTTCCCTGCGTTCGTTGTAAATCTCCAGTTCCGGTGTATGTAAATCTGTGATTGGTATTCTTCTCATGCCGCTTCGTCTCCTTGCATACGTCGAAAAAAGACCAGCCACTTTTGCGGCTGGTCTCTTACTACTATCTTAGTCTGAATTATTCAGCTACGTAAGGCATAAGTGCTACGTGACGTGCTCTCTTGATGGCAACGGTCAGTGCTCTCTGATGCTTTGCGCAAGTACCGGTAATACGACGAGGAAGGATCTTACCTCTCTCAGATACATACTTCTTCAGCTTAGCTGTATCCTTATAATCGATTACATTATCTTTACCACAGAATACGCAAACTTTCTTTCTTCTGCGCATACCGCCTTTTTTTCTCATCGGAGAATCGGTCTTCTCAGTCTTATTAAAAGCCATTATTATTACCTCCTATCGGAATCTGTCAGGGCAGAGGCGGGTGTCAGCTCCGCTTGTCACTGAAACTTAGTTAAAGGGTAATTCTTCATCGATGCCGTCAGGGATGTTCATAAAACCATCACCGGCTCCGGAAGGAGCGGGGGCATTATTACCACCACCAAAACCAGCGTTCTGGTATCCACCGTCATTATTGCCGGCAGATGCATTCTTGCTCTCTGCGAACTCTACGTTCTCAACCACTACATCGGTAGTGTACACACGCTGTCCATCCTTATTGGTATAACTGCCGGTCTGGATACGTCCTTCCACAACGAACTTTGTTCCCTTGTGGCCATATCTCTCGATAAACTCACCAGTCTTACCAAACGCTACACAGTTAATAAAATCAGCATCCGGCTCGCCATCACGCTTAAATCTTCTATCTACTGCAATGGAAAAACGAGCGATCGCTGTTGCGGTAGCTCCCTGAGAATATCTCACCTCAGGATCCCTTGTTAAACGTCCCATAAGAATTACTTTATTCATATTTCGCTTCTCGCTTTCTGTTTATGCCTCGTCCTGTCTAACGCATAAGTATCTGATCACGTTGTCCATGATACGAACACGGCTCTCGATCTCTGCAGGAACAGTGCTCTCAGCTTCGAATCTGATGAAGTAGTAGAAAGCTTCTTTCATCTTCTGAACTTCGTAAGCAAGCTTCTTCTTGCCCCACTCGTCCACTTCTGTGATGTTGCCGCCGAATCTCTCAACCAGTGCCTTGCACTTGTCAACAACGGCTGCTCTCTCATCATCCTCGATCTTAGCGCTAACAACAACGGCTAATTCGTACTTGTTCATGTTAGTTACCTCCTTTTGGTCTCTGGCCCATATTTCACATATGAGCAAGGAATAAAGTGTCTCACGAAAGAACATGTTACCATATCCCCGTGCACTTTTCAAGCTTTTTCAACGATTTCTTTCACATTTTTTTCTAGTAATTTCCGTGCGATCATAATCTGGTGACCGCAGCCCAGACATTTCAGTCGAAAGTCCGCTCCCACGCGGAGTACTTCCCATTCTCTGCTTCCGCAGGGATGTTGTTTTTTCAGTTTCAATACATCTCCCACATTAATATCCATAACGCTCTTCCTCGTCTCTCTTGTCTGTATGTCCACTCCTGTGCCGGCACTTCGCAGCCGGTACCTGTAACCTTGTTCCTATAAGGATATCGGGGTCAAAAGCCCCCCGACTTTGATACCTACGGATTGCTTCGTGCTACGCACTCCCTCAATCCTATAAGTTGTTCGCCATAAAATCCTTCACGATTCCAAAAGCTTCTCTCAGCAGATTATTCGGTACGGTGAGAGGATAAGTTCCGGCTGACAGTCCCTCCACATGCAGATATCCCTGCTTCTTCGCAATGGCAAGAGCTCGGAACATATGAAAATTATTGGTGACAACGACCACACTGTCCTCCGATTTATTCAACAGTTCTCCGCTGTAGATCAGATTCTGTGTCGTATTCGTGGAAGCATCTTCCGCAAGTATCCTCTCCGGATCTATTCCTGCATCCGCAAGATATCCTTTCATACCCTCCGCTTCGCTGACAGGCTCGTTATAACCCTGTCCGCCGGACACGATGACTTTCGTCTCCGGATTGGCATTCAGGTATTCTATGGCTTTATCCAGACGTTTTTGGAGTACATAGCTGGGGCCGGTAGTCTTCCACTGAGCTCCCAGTATGATGACGTAGTCCGCTCCCGCCTCTGCTTTCGCACCGAACTGTCCGAAGATCATTCCTTCTAATATAAGAAGCAACAGCATTCCAGCTGCCACCAGCCCGCGGAACGTCATACGGATCCAGCGCGGGATTCTCTCCTGCACGGATTTATGAGTCAGTATCCAGCCCCACGCAGCACAAAACGCGGCGATCGCGCCCCAGATCAGGAAAAAATAACTGCCAAAGCCGACAAACAGCCCGATTCCCACACAATACAGCGCACACAGCACCGCCAGAACATACAGTGCCATTGCTCCGTAGTGCTTCTGATCCACGCCTCTGCCTCTGGGATCCAGATAGATCACTTTTTTACTTTTTTCCACCGGAATCAAGCGGTCCCTCTTCATACATCCTCCAATCTTTCCCTATGGCTTATTGTAGCATATCTGCAGCACCTGGCTCAATACCACATAGTTTAGGGTTTTCTTAATTTTTTAAAAATTTTTCTTTTACCGGCATCGGCTGACTTGTACCTTGCGGAAAAATGTGATGTAATTGATTAGTATAATACTTTAGAGAAGAAGGATTCTTATGTGCAGACCCACGGTGAAAAGAAATTTTACAAAATGTCTTCCTATCATAATGCTGTTTTTTACTGCCCTCCGGATACTCGCCGGACTACGGATCCCTTATATGATCCTCGCCGACCAACGCTATGACGACCGGATGCTGTTCGAGAATGCCTACGATCTGTTAAGTGGCGTATGGCTGGGTAGCTACGACGCCTATGCTCTCGCCAAAGGGATCGGATATCCGATGTTTCTGGTTCTTGCGAAAAAATTATGTCTGCCATATTCCGTGCTGCTGGCTCTACTGCAGGCTGTGGGTGCCTGGCTGTTCGTCCGCGCATTATCCGTCAGATGGAAGAATCCCTATGGACAGACGCTCCTGTATCTGCTTCTGTTATTTTCTCCCATCAGTCTGACGCAGCTGGTGACACAGCGCCTGTACCGTATGGCTATTGTTCCCGGAATGGTGCTGGTTGTATTTTCCGGCATGATCGGTCTTACCCTGCGCAAGGAACTTCCCTTGAAAAAGCAGCTTCCCTGGGCAGTTCTGACCGGCATGGCTCTTGCCTTTTTCTGGCAGATCCGAGAGGATTCCGTCTGGATCCTGCCGTTTATCGCTGTCATGACAGTATGGAATGTAGGCTATGTGATACTGGCACTGCATAAAAAGCGGACAGGACGACAGCTTTTGCTCCAATGCTTCATACTTCTGCTGCCGATATTGCTTCTGTTTGGCGGCAATATAACGATTTCCGCCATCAATCAGGTCCACTACGGTGTATTTCTGACCAACGACCGCACGGAGGGAAATTTTGCCGAACTGATGTCCCTGTTCTATCATCTGCAGGGCAATACGGAAGCAGGCTCCGACATCTGGATCTCCAGGGAGACGATTGCCAGAGCGGAGGCCGTCAGTCCGACCCTGCAACAGCTCCAGCCGCTATTAGATTCCTATGCGGAAGACTGGTCTACGAGTAACGGAGAGATTCCCGGTGACCACTTCAGCTGGGTGTTACGGGATGCGGTACAGGACTCCGGCTATTCCCCGGATGCCGTCAGTGCGCAGACCTTTTACGGCAGCGTTCTCTCTGAGCTCCATGCGGCAGTAGAGCGGGGTGATTTAACAAAACGGCAGGACGGTGCGCTCTATTTTTCCTCCCAATCCAGAGGAATATTACCTTCGGAAATTCCGCGTATCCTGTCTGATACTCTGCAAAATATATGGAAGATCGCCGGTTATACGGACTGTGCTCTAAGCAGCTCTGCCAAAAGCACCGGGCGTCTGTCAGATATCCGCCGGATGGAGGCATTTACCTCCTGCCTGGCAGTGTATCCTACACTGTCACAGTTCCAGGCGGCAGATTATGATTCCATTGCCGACGAGACCTTATATGATTTCAATGAAGTCTATAGTTCCGGTATGGTGTCTCTTCTGAATAAAATGAATGCCATCTATCAGGTGTTTGGAAAGCCCGTATTTTTGCTGGCTCTGCTTGCTCTCCTTGTGCTGACCGTCCGCGTGATCCACGGACTCTTTCATGGAGACCGAACCGATCTGGAACTGTGGATCCTAAGCTGCGGGATCTTGCTTAGTGCTGTTTTACTGCGTTTTGGCTGCGGTCTGTTTACCGGATGGTTTACCAACGATATGCAGAAATTCATCAACAGCTTTTATTCCTGCGGTGTCTATATTCTGCTGCAGCTGTTTAAATATCTGGCGATCGGTACAATTTACGAAGGAGGAATAACTTATGGAAAATTTGAAGGAACAGATTCAGGAATTGCAAAAGATCATTGATACCTACGATAACATTGTATTTTTCGGCGGTGCCGGTGTCTCCACCGAAAGTGGGATTCCGGACTTCCGCAGCGTGGACGGTCTGTACCATCAGCAATACGACTATCCTCCGGAGACCATATTGAGTCACAGCTTTTACCGTTCCCATCCGGAAGAATTTTTCCGTTTTTACCGGAATAAGATGCTCTTCCCAAAAGCTCAGCCGAACGCCGCCCATAAAAAGCTGGCAGAGCTGGAACGTGCCGGAAAAGTACGTGCTGTAATAACACAGAATATCGATGGACTGCATCAGGCCGCCGGGAGTAAGACTGTCCTGGAGCTTCACGGCTCGGTACTTCGCAATTACTGCGAAAAATGTCATCAGTTCTACGGTCTGAATGCTATCTTAAACAGCACCGGCATACCGCACTGTGAGAAATGCGGTGGCACCATTAAACCGGATGTGGTCCTGTACGAGGAAGGACTGGATGAAAAGACGATAAATGCCGCCGTCAGATACATCCACGAAGCAGATGTCCTGATCATCGGCGGCACTTCTCTGGCTGTCTATCCCGCAGCCGGGTTAATTGATTATTTTCAGGGTGATAAGCTGGTGGTCATCAACAAAAGCGCGACCCCCAGAGACAAAAATGCGGATCTACTGATTCAGGGACCGATCGGGGAAGTATTTCACTCGATCCAGAACCCGTAAGAGATATCCTGCTCTCCGCTGATATGATAAATGTCTTCCACATCAGCACCCCAGCTGTTGATACCTCCCACGCCTCTCACTGCTCCCAGGATGGATACCACCGTTCTGCGGGCAGGAGGGAGTTCTTCATGATGCATGGCATTTTCCAGTTCCTGCGCCGTATAGGGGAGACAAGAAAATGCGAAGTCTTTTCCCTCTTCCGCAGTTATTTTCAAACGGCTGCTTCTTCCTCCACGGTCTGTATTATCCAGGGAAGTCTTCCTGACGATCTCCAGCCATTTGGTCTGCATATGCATCCCACAGTCCTGAGGCACCATATAAGGTGTCACCGGCAGGCCCTGTACTTCATACACACCGGGGATTCCTCCTGCCATACGGTCCGGATAGGTCTCTCCGGACAGTCCTTCATAGGTATACCTCTCCGCTGCGGTGGGCATCAGGAACCTCATTCCGAATACCGGAAGCTCCGGCAGACCCTGTTGTCCGCGATACTCTGCCTGCACATGGATTCTGCCATCCGTTTCCACCGTATAAGTCACTGTCACCTCCGTGGCCGGAACTGTCGGCGTCTCATACGTATAGATCATCTCGAATCTGTCACAGGTCTCTTTTCCGGTGTATTTATTATTCGCCGGTGCCAGCGGGATGGCAATCTCCTCTCCATCCATCCGGGCCTCTACCCGGCTGCAGCGTACAAAACGATCCGCCGCGGACCATACCGCACTGCGGAATGCGAATCCACACCCTCTGTCATTATCCGTGACCGCGCGCCAGAAAGCCGGTCGGGGAGTCCTGTACAGCCACTCTTTGCCATCCTTATATAAAGACTCCATGCCTCCGCATCCCACAGAGAAAATATAGGAAAAATCCTGTCCCTGTATACCTATCGTCACATCACCGATTACGATTCTGAGTGCCATAATAATATCTCACCTCCTGCATTGCCGGTTTTTCACTACGGTCTGCGAATAAGATTCCATTCCCTGAGAATTCATAATCACTGGGTCTGTCATCAAAATCTCCTCCGTAGCGCAGTACTCTGCGTCCCGTCACTTCGTCCTTTACCCACAGTGCCTGGTCGATATAGTCCCAGATAAAGCCACCCTGGTACATCTCAAAACGGTCCAGCAGGTCCATATAGGAATTCATTCCACCCAGGGAATTGCCCATATCATGCATATATTCGCACAACAGATACGGCTTTTTCGGATCGTTTTCCAGATAATCTATAATCTCCTGCGGATATGCATACATCCGGCTCTCCATGTCGGAAATCACATCCTCATATGCCCTGTTATGGAAAACACCCTCATAGTGCACCAGACGCAAGTCATCTTTTTTCTTGAAGAACTGCTGCATCGCGGCGATATCATCCTCGGCATAGGATTCATTGCCAAGGGACCAGAACAGGATTGACGGATGATTCTTATAACATTCAAAATTTGTTCTGGCGCGGTCCACTACCGCTTCCTTCCACTCCGGTACAGAACCCGGTACATTCCAGGAGGGCTCTGTGTCACCCATCTTCTGCCAGGAGCCGTGGCTTTCCAGATTCGTCTCCGCCATCACATAGATTCCGGCTTCATCGCACAGTCCGTACCATTCCTTGCGGTCCGGATAATGGCAGGTTCTGACCGCATTGATGTTGTTGCGTTTGAAGCAGGCAATATCCCATTTCATATCTTCCATTGAGATACATCTGCCGGATGCAGCATTCCACTCATGACGGTTCACACCGCAGATCACCAGCCGCTTACCATTCAGCTTCATTACCTTATCCTGCGAATCCAGCACAAAATCACGGAAGCCTATTTTATACGGCACCACTTCCGTCATTTCCCCCTCACTGTCTGTCAGAATGATCTCCAGCTGATATAAGTACGGATTCTCATGGCTCCAGGGGATTACTTTTTCTGCCAATGTTTCCCGAAGGTGCAGCGTCTGTTCCACCTGTGACTGCAAAATCTGTGTCTGCTCCAACAGGCATTTCCCGTTGGCATCCGACAGGCATACACGCATTTTGCCCGGACGCTGTCCTTCATCCTCAGCAGATATTTTGATTGCTACATCTAACATGCCTTTTCCATCCTCTACGGAAAAATAAGGCTTCGCCCAAAGGTCTTCCACGTGCCACTGCGGCTTGGCATATAATTCCACACTCCGGAAGATTCCGAAAAAGCGGAAGAAATCCTGATCCTCCAGAAAAGCAGCCGTACTGCGCTTATGTACTTCCACTGCCAGCAGATTGTCCTTTTCCTTAATATAGGGTGTCAGATCGAATTCGGAGGGGGTAAAGCTGTCCTCTGCATATCCCACGAAATGCCCGTTCAGCCAGACATACATCGCCTGTTCCACGCCTTCAAAACAGATGATCACCCTTTTCCCCCGCAGACCTTCCGCCAGGTGAAAACACTTGCGATAGCTTCCTACGGGATTATACTCTGCTTCGCTGAAAGCACCTTCTGCCAGACCTTTCCCCAACGTATACGCCGGACGGCGGTAGATTTTCCCCTCCCAGGGATACATATTATTGATATAATGAATTTGGTCATAACCTGCCAGTTCAATATGTCCCGGCACACAGATCGTATCGAATTCTACATTTGTAGTATTCTCCTGATAAAAATCCACCGGCCGGCTTTTCGCGTTCACCGAATAGGCGAACTCCCAGGTCCCGTCCAGAGACTGTACCAGGGAACTCCTGCCCTCTGCCGCTTCTTCCGCATCCTGATAGATCGGATGATCACTGTGGGCTGGCAGTTGACCGACCCGGAACACCTGTGGATCGTCCAGCCATCTGATATCTGCTTCCATTTTGCTCCTCCTTATTTATCCCTTTTCTATTATAATAATTGTGAATTTTCTTCCATGCAACAAGTATTTATCTCTTCTGGAAAAAAACAGATTCCATGATACACTGCCCGGAAATCAAGATTTTAGTGGCAGCATATGTGAAAATATGTTAATCTATAAAAGTATTTGTCTTATATCCACAAATGATAGGAGATTTCGTCTATGTTATCCACAATTGAAGCAGTCAACAGTGTTGTCAACAATTTCATCTGGGGTGTCCCCGCCATGATCTGTATCATCGGCGTCGGTCTGTATTTAAGTATCCGGACGCGTTTTCTTCAGATCCGCAAATTCCCCTACTCCATGAAGGTGACACTGGGGCGTATGATGAAGAAAAAAGAAGCCTCCGATGGAGCCCTGACACCTTTCCAGGCGGTATGTACCGCTCTCGCAGCTACCGTTGGTACCGGTAATGTGGCAGGTGTGGCAGGTGCTATCGCCATTGGCGGTCCCGGTGCGGTATTCTGGATGTGGGTATCTGCGCTGCTCGGCATGTGCACCAAGTTCGCCGAGGTAACGCTTGCTGTACACTTCCGCGAGACCAATGCACAGGGAGATCTGGTAGGCGGCCCTATGTATTATATTAAGAACGGACTGGATAAAAAATGGCACTTCCTGGCGTATTTGTTCGCCGCTTTCGGTGTACTGGCTGTGTTTGGTACCGGTAATGCCACACAGGTCAACACGATCACTACTGCCATTGATTCTGCCCTGAGCAGCTTTAACGTACTGCCTGCAGATGCTGTGAAGCTTGTCAACCTGATCATCGGCGTGGCACTGGCGATCATCATCGCCCTGATCCTGATCGGCGGCATCAAGCGTATCGGCAATGTCACCTCCAAGCTGGTTCCTTTCATGGCGATCATGTATATCGTGCTGGCACTGGGTGTGATCATTTTCCATATTAAGTCTGTACCTGCTGTATTTGCTTCTATTATAGAAGGTGCTTTCAATCCTGCCTCTGTCACCGGCGGTGTGGTCGGAAGCTTCTTCATGAGTATGAAAAAGGGCGTGTCCCGCGGTATCTTCTCCAACGAGGCCGGTCTTGGTACCGGATCCATCGCCCATGCCTGTGCTGATACGAAGAAACCGGTAAAGCAGGGCTTCTTCGGCATCTTTGAAGTATTCGTGGACACGATCATCATCTGCACCATGACAGCGCTGGTCATCCTGTGCAGCGGCGTACCCGTAAATTACGGTGAAGCTGCCGGTGCGGAACTGACCATCAGTGGATTCACCGCTGTCTACGGCAGCTGGGTATCGATCTTTACCGCCGTGGCGATGTGTTGTTTCGCATTTTCGACGATCATTGGCTGGGGACTGTACGGCACGAGATGTATCGAGTTCCTCTTCGGTTCCCGCTCCAACATGCCTTTCATGGTGCTGTATTCCCTTACAGCTATCGTAGGCGCTACCATGAACCTGGGACTCATGTGGAGCATCGCCGAGACTTTCAACGGACTCATGGTCATTCCCAACCTGATTGCCGTGTTCCTGCTGTCCGGCGTTGTGGTGAAGATGACAAAGGAATATTTTGCAAAAGAAAACGGATAGTATCTGCATGGGATCTGCGTTATGATCATTGGATAAATAATGTAGTTCTTTCGTTTAATAATGACGATAAATTGAGAGTTAGTGAAATAGTTGTTCTAAAATCCACGCAGAAAGGGCTGCCCGCCCCGGACTCGGATGCTAGCTACAACTGTGGATTTTCTAAAGGAAAGTGGCCAAGTGCTTCTCACCATGACGGGGCCGCCTTTACGTTGCCATCCATGGCACTTATCGGCTAACGCGAACATCGTGTTCGCGTTGCCCCTGCGGCTCAACCACTTTCCAAGAAAATCTCACAGTCTCCGCCGCATCTACGCCCGAGGGAGCAGTCCTTTTCTGCTGGTTTATGAAAAACATCCCAATTATTTAGGCAGAGCATTTTAGAATACATGTGCGGAAGAGTCAAGTTCTGCATTTTCATAAAAACTGTTATAAATGTTGTTTTTATGAAAAATACCCTCATCTTTTATGTTTCAAAACTAATAAATTTCATAAAATTCGAGATATTATAGAATTTATGAAAAAAAGGAATGTATTTTAGGAATTTTTTTCATAAATATAGTAAAATAAGTATCTTTTTATGAAACTAATAGCCCTTGGCAGGGTTACTGGTTTTTGAAAGTTTTTCAAAACGCAGAACTCCCGGAGTATGCGGTGCCATGTCGAAGATGTTTGTCG